>FXBE01000226.1_pt1 | contig 10320 bp, 8 predicted proteins | sample 5335311 | NCBI WGS metagenome assembly FXBE01 (sample SAMEA103928390, study PRJEB20085) | sediment metagenome | biome: marine biome; feature: hydrothermal vent; material: sediment | place: Atlantic Ocean | collected 2013-08-06T02:46:56 | depth 0.05 m | reverse complement strand
GATATGGTGAAGATAGCCTTCGATGGGGATGCCGTTATCTTTGGTGATGAGAGTGAAAAGGTATACCAAGAGGGTGGACTCGATGCGTTTATAGCCTATGAACGTGAGAATGCGAAAAATCCTCTCTCAAAAGGTCCTTTTTTTAAGTTCCTCAAAATTATTTCAGAGATACAAGACAGGTTTCCTATGGAGTCTTCACCCATACGTACAGCCCTTGTAACCGCACGCAGTTTCTCTACCCATGAACGTGTATTAGGTACGCTAGAAGGGTGGGGTGTGCGTGTTGATGAAGCCTTTTTTCAAGGTGGTGTACAAAAGTATGAAGTCATCAAAGCCTTTGGTGCAGACATCTTTTTTGACGACCAAGATGCACATTTACAACATACAGTGAAAGACACACCTTCTGCAAAAGTACCCAATAAACAATAAATACTAATTAATATTAATTTATAATTTGCTATCTTGTCAAAATTTTAGTATAGTTAGGAATATATGTTTTATATTAGGAGTAGTTATGAAGAGAGTTGTGAATCTACTTATAACACAAGAAAAAAAGTTGCGTAAAGCCTCTATACCTTGGATTATGTTATTGGTGAGTACTGCAGGGCAGGCATCGTGTTCTAAACTTGCTAAATATGCTGGGATTAGCCAAAATAACCTAGAGCATATTGTAGGGAAACTTGTCAAAATAGAATCAAGAACAGGCAACTATGATGTAAAAAATCATGCTTCTGGTGCCTATGGGAAGTATCAGATTATGCCTAGTACGGCTCAATTTTATGCCAAAAAGCTTGGCATTCCCAAACATCTTTGGAAACGTCCTTACAATCAAGATAAAATTTTTAGAGCCATTATGAAAGCCAATATTAAAAGCCTTAAAAAACGTGGGTATGAGATATCGGCATTTACACTCTATGCATCACATCAGCAAGGTGCAGGGGGCTTTAATGCCATTATGAAAGGCAAAAAACTCACCAAAAAGCTAGAGAAAAACCTACGCCAAAACTTGCCATCTAAGCTAAGACGTGTTAAAAAGTCTCAACTTAGATATACGTGGATTAACTACTGGAAGCGTAAACTGGCATAATACATAAGGAAATACGAGCATGTTAAAAGTTAAATATGTAGGACCAAGAGTTGAGATATCTCATCATGGTATTAGCTATAAAAAAGACAAGGAAGACAAATATGTCTACCTTATGGTTGCACTAGAAATTTTAAGAGACCTCGATAACGACTATGAGCAACAAACATCTTATTCTCACTGCTACGAAAAGCATCCACTTGATGAAGCTGAAGTACATAGTGTTCTAAACAGTTATGAAGAAGATGTTGAGGCACACGTAGAGTCCGAATATGTGCATTATGAAGAAAAAATCAAACATGAGTTGGCATTTGTCAAAGATTTAGCGCATTTATCTGATCTTGAAAAAGAGGTTTGGATGAAAAATATTGAACTTATGAAGTCCTACAGGTTACAACGTGCTATCAATAAAATATACTATGAACACTGCATCGAGAACATAAGAAATCTCATCATCCATAAAAAGATAAAAGCCCTCATCACCCCTTTTAACAAAGACTTTTTTCATGTGATTAACTCACTCAAAGGTCAGATTATTATGGGAAAACCCTCTCTTGATGCCTCTGTCGTTGAAGAGATGAATAAGGACGATAAAATGTGTATTCGCTTACAGATTATCTAGGATTTTTTCTCTCGTTTTTTATAAAATTCTGTTTTAAACGCATCAAATCGCTCTTCCAAAATAGCCTCTCTCATCTCTTTCATCAAGTTTAGATAGTAATAGAGGTTGTGAATGGTACCTAGTCTAAAGTATGTGATTTCTCTGGCACGGTAAAGATGACGTAGATAAGACCGTGAGTAGGTTTTACATACCATACACTCACACTCAGGGTCAACAGGACCTTCATCGGTGGTGAACTCTGCTTTTTTGATATTGACTTTTCCAAAGCTTGTGAAGAGTGTGCCGTTTCGTGCATTTCTTGTGGGCATGACACAATCGAACATGTCTACACCTCGCGCCACATTTTCTACCAAGTCCTCAGGCGTACCCACACCCATAAGGTAGCGTGGTTTGTCTTTTGGCATAAACTGTGTCGTCCACTCTACCGTGTCATACATGTCTTGGTTGCCTTCTCCCACACTCAGCCCTCCGATGGCAAAACCATCATAATCCATAGCACAAAGCTCTTTGGCAGACTTTTCTCTAAACGCTTTGTCTGTGCCTCCTTGTATAATGGCAAAGATATTTTGCTCCACGCCTACACCTTCGGACTGTTTTTGTCTAAAGTAGTCGATGCTCTCTTGTGCCCAGCGTGTGGTACGGTCAATACTTGCAGATATACGTTCTTGTGTGGCAGGTAGGGCTACAAGGTCATCGAGTATCATCATAATGTCTGAACCTAGGTTATGTTGAATGTCTATCACTTTTTTAGGGGTAAAATAGTGTTTCGAGCCATCTACATGAGAAGCAAAGGTGATGCCATTTTCATCTATCTTGACATTGTTAGAGAGAGAAAAGGCTTGGAATCCTCCTGAGTCGGTAAGAAAAGACTTAGGGTACTTGGTGAAACCGTGAAGTTTCCCCATTTTGGCTACCACGTCATCACCTGGGCGTATGTACATATGGTAGGTATTTGCCAAAATAATCTCTGGCTTAATAAATGTTGCTAAGTCCATAGCATCAAGTGCTTTGACAGCACCTACAGTGCCTACAGGCATAAAGACTGGGGTTTGCACGGTAGAATGTGCTGTTTTTATCGTACAAGCTCTTGCAAAGCCGTCTGTTTTATCTATCTGAAAATCCATTGTGCTATAATATCCCTTATATTTGCTTCAAAAGAAGCGCATACGATTGCCGTATGTAAAAATGCAATTATATCGAAAGAATTAGAGGATTTAGCATCAAAAACATATTAATCTTGGCGAGTGGTAGCATAGCCAAACATTTTATTGAGTGGGTGAGTAAAAACAGGGTTGCTGAAAACCACTACCATGTAACATGCTACAAAGCCAATACCACACCACATAAAATGGGCAAGAACATCACACTGATAGATGCTGACCCCACGAGCTTTTCCAAACTCTCTCGTATTATGGCAGAGACCAAGTTTTCTAACCTTTTCATCGTGATGGAAGACATAGAAGATGCACAGTATGTTCTTAAAAATATCGCACTCATTAACACTAAAATGCGTGTGGTACTCGTAAACCAATGGGATGATGAGGACATAGGCAAAGACCAAGACAACATTACTATTGTGCATACTTCTGCACTCATCGCTGCACACCTCTATGACCAACTGCCTAATGTACCACTGGTTGCACAAAATGTAGGGCTGGGGCAGGGTGAGATAATGGAAGTGCATGTGCCTTTTGGCTCTTCTTATGCTTACCGACATATAGGTTCTATCTTGCAGCGTAAGTGGAAGATAGCTGCACTCTACCGCGATGACAAGCAGATACTCCCAACCAATGCAACCATGATAAAACCTAACGATACGCTGCTGATATTGGGAAAACCACTCGTCCTTGATGGTGTCTATAAAACTATCAACAAACGTATGGGACTCTTTCCTGAACCGTTTGGTAAAGATATCTATCTTCTTTTAGATTTTAGATTTGACACACAAGAGGCTATCAATTATCTGCATGAAGCGCTATATCTACTTGATAAACTTGAACATAAATCCCTTTTTGTACGTATTATCTACCCAAATAACTTTGCACTGCTTGACGAGTTGAAAGCATATGAAAGCAACAATGTTACTGTTGCTATCTCTTATGAAAATGAAGGCATAGGAGAGCTTGTTGAATTTGATATTCATGAATATGATACAGGGCTGATTATGAACTCTATCCCTGCATTTGAAGCTGACGGGCTAAAAGAGACACTTTATAACTTAAAAAAACTGGTCTATCTTTTTGGAAATCGTCCTTTGGTAGAGAGTACCACTTCTGTGATACTGATGAGTGAAAATGAGAAGATGGAGTCCATCTCTTCTACGGCTTTTGACATCTCTGAAACGCTTGGTATGAGTCTTTCTTTATGTGACTTTGACCCTGAGGGTGATTTTGAGAGTAGAGAGATGATTGTGGAGCATTATGAAACGCTTACACATATTTTTAATATGGAAATAAACATTGAGCAAAAAATCGCCAATCCTATACGTGAACTTGCAAATATGAACAATATACTGCAAATTGCCCCTTTTGAAGAGCGTCTCAATGGTGATACCTTTAGGAAACTCATCTCTTCTAAAGTACAAGACTTTCTTCTTACCACTACAAAACATCCAAAACTTCTCGTACCATTTGCCATCACTGAGGGCTAAGCCAAAAGGGCTAAAAGCCCTCTCAAACGATATTTAATAACAAATAAGATAAAATAAATCCAATTATAATGCAAGGTTTATTTTACATGATTGTCCCTATAGAATTAGCACAAACCCAGAACATCACTTATGACATCACTATCGATACGCTACCAAAGCTTACTTTTGATACTTCTGTAGTAGTAGTCACCAACCCAACCGTTGCAGGATACCACATAGAAACACTCCTTTCTAAACTCTCAGCTACGCAACTCCATGTAGTCACCATACCAGATGGTGAGGGCTATAAGACACTTGAAACAGTTGAAAATATACTCAATGAATGTTTTGAGCACAAGCTAGACAGAAAGTCTCTACTTATTGCCTTTGGTGGCGGTGTGATAGGAGACATGACAGGATTTACTGCCTCTCTCTACCAAAGAGGGATAGACTTCATACAGGTACCTACAACACTTTTGAGCCAAGTTGATGCCTCAGTAGGGGGAAAAACTGGGGTCAACAACAAGTATGGTAAAAACCTCATAGGTGCCTTCTATCAACCTAAAGCTGTCTACATCGACCCAAGCTTTTTAGAAACACTCCCTCCACGTGAGTTTGCAGCAGGGGTAGCAGAGGTGGTCAAAATGGCTGTCATGTTCGACAAAGACTTCTTCACCTACTTACAAGACGCAGACCTAAACAAAGTAGAGACGATTAAAGAGATGATAGCAAAAAGTGTCTCCCTTAAAGCGTGGGTTGTGAACCAAGATGAAAAAGAGGCAGGCATTCGTGCGGTACTGAACTATGGGCACACATTTGGACATGTGGTAGAAAATGAGACCGACTATACCACATATCTACACGGAGAAGCAGTAGCCATCGGGATGGTCATGGCAAATGCTTTGGCTGTGGAACTTGGACTGTTTAGACAAGAAGAAGCAGAACAGGTTAAAGCTTTCTTAATCTCAGCCAATCTGCCTACAGAGTATGTCATCAAAGATGTAGATGATTTTTATGAGCATTTCTTTTTAGACAAAAAGTCTGCCAAAGGAAGCATTAAATTCATTTTGCCAAATGGCATGGGGAACTATAAAATGGTCTCTGATGTTAATGAACGTGTTGTAAAGAAAGTACTTGCACAGTTTGGAGAGAACACATGAAACTAAAACTCTTTGTTTTCTTACTCCTTAGTATCAGCGTACTTTTCGCAGAGCCACAAGCAGACCAAAACAGCAGCACACAAAAGGTCGTTAAAAAACCAAATGCTGCATTGCTGCAGCTGCTAGAGGAAGAGCATCAAATCGAAACAGAACTTACAGAAAACAATATTTGGTCAAAAATATACAGCAGTTACAATACCTATCAGACATTAAAAAAAGAACGCACTCTACTAAGTAAAAAGATTCAACGCCTAGAAAAAAGAAAAAAACTCACACAAAAACAAGAGAAAGAACGCGATACATACAAACAAAAAGCACTCATACTAGATGATAAACTTCTACAACTCAAAGAGTATGAGGACAATCCTTTCAAAAAATTTCTTACACCACCCATTATAGAAGATGTGCCTACTGTGGGGAATCCTTTTGCCATAGTCTCTGCTTTGTCTTACCAAAAAAAGCTCAACTCTGACCAAGAAGTATATAAAGCACGTTATGCTTCTATGCAACATCTTATGGATCAACTAAAAAAGAAAGATGTCTTGCTTCAAAAAATCATCAAGATTGACAGCAATGCTACAAAATATGAAACACTATTGAAAAATAACAAAGAAGAGATAAAAACCTTTGCCCCTGTACTGGATATTTTTAAAACTACCAACAATGTTTACAGTAAAAAAATAGATGAAATTAAATTTAACCTCAAAGAGAAGATTAAAAAAGAGATAGAAAAAACCATCACCATTGGTGCAGTGATACTCTTTTTCATTTTACTTCTCCTGATTATCAAGTACCTTGTCCGTAAATATATGTCGGACAATGACAGGTTTTATACCATTAACAAAGCACTAAACATCACATTCATTATGATTTCTGTGCTTACGCTGCTTCTTGCCTATATAGAAAATGTCTCTTATCTTGTAACCATTTTAGGGTTTGCTTCGGCAGGTATTGCCATTGCCATGAAAGACTGGTTTATGTCTCTTATGGGTTGGTTTACCATTGTTATGGGTGGGTCTATCCACGTAGGAGATAGAGTAAAATTCCAAAGAGGTGACATAGAATACATTGGGGATATCGTTGATATCTCTATGTTGCGTATGACACTGCATGAAGATGTCACACTCACAGCATACATGCACAACAGAAGAGCAGGGCGTGTTATCTTCATTCCGAACAACTTCATATTTACTGATATGATTGCCAACTATTCACATGCAGGACTTAAAACGGTATGGGATGGTATAGACTTTATGGTGACCTTTGACTCTGACATACACAAGGCTGCGTCTATCGCAAAAGAGGTTACAAAGAAGTACTCTAAGGGGTACACAGACATCACCAGAAAACAGCTCAACAAACTAAGAAGCCAGTATAATATTCGTAATACCAATGTTGAACCGCGTATTTTGACCTTTATAGAGCCTTATGGTATGAAAATATCAGCATGGTACTTGACGAACTCCTATGCTACACTCACGCTGAGAAGTACCATCTCATTAGAGATTATCAAGCGTATTCAAGAAGAAGAGGGTATTAGCCTTGCTTTCCCTACACAGTCTATCTATCTCGATAAGGATGTACCTAAGCCAGAACCTGAGCAACAAACTATCCCTATGGGCGAGGAGACCTTTTAATGCAGAAAGTCTATTTTAAAACCTTCGGGTGCAGAACCAACCAATTTGACACCCAAGTGATGATGTCTAAACTCAAAGACTATGAACTGACACAAGATGAGTTAAACTCTGACTATATTGTGGTAAACTCTTGTACCGTTACCAACGGTGCAGACTCTTCTGTGCGTAACTACATCTCCTCTATGAAGCGTAAGAATCCAGATGCCAAAGTCATACTCGCAGGTTGTGGCTCACACTCTAAAGGCGAGAGTCTCTTTGAAGACAAAAAAGTTTTTGGGGTCATAGGACACTCTGAAAAAGAGAACATTAACGCGGTCCTTAAAAATGAGCAACCTTTTTACCAGATAGGTGACCTTGAACATATAGACTCTACCATCGTAGAAGAGTTTGTCGGAAAAAGCAGAGCGTTTATTAAGATACAAGAGGGCTGTGACTTTGCTTGTTCTTACTGTATTATCCCTCAGGTACGAGGTGCGGCACGTTCGCATAAAGAAGAGACTATCTTAGAGCAGATAAGTAAACTGGCTTCCAATGGCTTTGGTGAGTTCATTCTTACTGGAACCAATGTCGGCTCTTATGGACGTGACCATAACACTTCTATGGCAAAACTACTCAAAAAGATGAGTCAAATACGTGGGGTACGACGTATACGCATAGGAAGCCTTGAGCCTATACAGATAAACGATGAATTTATGGAACTCCTTACTGAACCATGGATGGCAAAGCAAATGCACATTGCCTTACAACACACCAGCGACAAGATGCTGAAAGTGATGAACCGACGTAATGACTATGCCTCCGACAAAATATTGTTCGATACAATAGCTTCTAAAGGTTATGCTTTGGGTACAGACTTCATTGTAGGGCATCCAGGAGAAGGGGAAAACGAATGGAAAGAAGCCATAGAACGTGTGAAAGAGTTACCACTTACCCATGTGCATGCCTTTTCATACTCTAAGCGTGACAACACCGCTTCTATTAAAATGAAGCCCGAAATACGAGGAAACATCGCCAAAGAGAGACACAAAGAACTCACAGCACTCATAAAAGCAAAAAACTATGCCTTTAGGCGTTCACATCACTCTCAACTTGAAGTCTTACTTGAAAGCGGGAAAGACGGAGTCTACCAAGGGTTTGACCAGTACTTCAATAAAGTCACGGTTAAAAGTAATGAAGACCTTTCTGCAAATTGGGTCTTATTAAATGATGTGGAGGTCAATGATGGCGGCAATACGGCAACAGTTTAAATCTGAAATGATTAATGCAAAAAATATCAAAATTATTGCAACACTCTTAGTTGTACTTTTAGGACTTCTCTTTTTTGCGATGTTTAGAGATACCGATACACTCATCACACATAAGCAGGCAAATGCACTCTATAGTGACAACAAGATAGAAAAAGTCATCATAGATGGTGATTTTATACGTTTAAAAACAGCCACAAAATCATATAAAATATACAAAGATGCTGTCAATAAAACAGCTTTTTTTGAAAAATACCCTGTGGAAGTCATCGAAGACAAAAGCTATATCTATGACATCATCTCTCTGTTACTGCTTGCTTTAGCCTTTTGGTTTTTCTATCGGCTCATCCAGCAAAACAGGCTACAACAGCTTAAAGATATACGTGCTGCAAGTAAAGCCAATGGGGAAGCAGATAATGAACCTGTGCAAGCACTGACATCTTCTGTCACTTTTAAAGATGTAGCAGGGATTAAAGATGTCAAAGAAGAACTTGAAGAGATTATAGACTTCTTGAAAGAACCTCAAAAATACCGTGATTTGGACATTCGTCTTCCAAAAGGTGTACTGCTTGTAGGGCCTCCAGGTGTAGGTAAAACTCTCATCTCTAAAGCCGTAGCAGGTGAAGCAAATGTGCCATTTTTCTACCAAAGTGGTGCGAGTTTTGTACACATCTATGTAGGTATGGGTGCCAAACGTGTCTCTGAACTCTTTAGAAAAGCCAAACAAGAAGCCCCTAGTATCATATTCATCGATGAAATAGACGCAGTCGGTAAAAGCCGTGGAGAGTTTAGAAATGATGAACGTGAAGCGACCCTCAACCAACTCCTTACAGAGATGGATGGTTTTGAGGACAGTTCAGGTGTCATCGTCATCGGTGCGACCAATAAGATAGAAATGCTTGATGAAGCATTGCTCAGAGCAGGGCGTTTTGATAGACGTATACACATCTCTCTACCAGACCTTGAAGACAGAGCCAAAACCTTAGAACTGTACCTTGCTAACAAGCCTAATGAGGTGAATATAGAACAAGTCGCACGCATGACTGTCGGATTCAACTCTGCCGCACTCGATACACTCACCAATGAAGCCGCCATTTATGCCATGCGTAATCAAAGACGCATGATAGAAACGTCAGACTTTGAAGCAGTCAAAGAGAAAGTGCTTATGGGTAAAAAAAAGCTACTCTCTTTCACTGAAGAAGAGCGTGAGATACAGGCAGTCTATCAAGGTGCAAAAGCAGTCATCGCCACATGGTTGGATGTGGAGTTTGAGAAAATAGGCATCGTTAACACACGGCTACTCACAGCGGAGCATGAGATACTCTCTAAAAGTCAACTGCTTGCACGTATTAAGGTGTATCTGGCAGGAAGCATCGCAACACGCATACGCTACAACGAGCAGTTTACCAACGCAGCCACAGACATCGCACAAGCCAAAGGGATAGTCTCTAAAGTAGTGTATGAGTATGCCATGAGTGATAACTTTACCGTCACACCACAACAAGAAGATGAACTACTTCGTGAATCTGTCTCTGAGGTCAATACACTGCTTAAAACACTCGATGGCGCACTCAGTGAGATTTCTGCTTATCTTCTAGCCCATGAGAATATCACTGCAGATGAATGTAGAGATATATTACGTAAAATCTTTTAATGGCTTTTTTCTATGAGATACTTTAGTGGCTTTTCTTTAGAGAATGAAGAGGGGCTTTTTAGCACATACCTAGATAGTAGTGACTACACGGTTGCTGGCTTCTCCTATGGTGCACAACAAGCCTTGGAGTATGCCTACCATAGTAGCAAACGCATTGACAAACTCATTTTACTCTCTCCTGCTTTTTTTCAGACACAAAAACCTAGCTTTGTGCGTACACAACTACGCTACTTTGAAGCAAACAAAGAAGCCTATGTCAAACAATTTTTAGAAAATGTTGCCTATCCTGC
>FXBE01000225.1_pt1 | contig 10320 bp, 8 predicted proteins | sample 5335311 | NCBI WGS metagenome assembly FXBE01 (sample SAMEA103928390, study PRJEB20085) | sediment metagenome | biome: marine biome; feature: hydrothermal vent; material: sediment | place: Atlantic Ocean | collected 2013-08-06T02:46:56 | depth 0.05 m | reverse complement strand
TCTCGCTCCGCTTTTTCCTGTTTGGATTTCGCTTTGGCTCTTTTTTGTTTCTCCTCCATTAGAATGGCATCTCTAAGCTCCTCTTCGTTGTCAAAGCGGGCACCGTCGATGAATTTGGATTGGTCATCGAACTGTCCGGTGCGGATGCCCCAGATGAGGGCGATGAGTCCGAGGGCACCAAGAAAGGTAGAGACACCGATCATCAGTGCCATAATAGAGCTGCTCATAGTTTGTTCCTTTTGAATCTGATTCTGCTTGAGTTGGCGACCACGACCAGTGAACTGAGGCTCATGGAGAGGGCGGCGATCAGCGGGGTGACAAACCCTGCGACTGCCAAAGGCACCGTGATGATATTATAGAGGATGGAAAATCCGAGGTTTTGTTTGACGGTTCTAAACGTATGGTGGCTGATCTCAAAAGCATCCGCAAGTCTCTGCAGGTTGTCGTCGAGCAGTACTACATCGCTCACCTCGATGGCGATATCTGCCCCACTGCCCATGGCACAGGCGATGTCGCTCTTGGCAAGGGCGATGGCATCGTTGATGCCGTCGCCTGCCATGACGACGATCTCTTTTTCTGCATGAAAGGCATCAATGAGCGCAGCCTTGTCTGCAGGCAGCAAAGAGTGGTGTATCTCTGTGATACCGACACTTTGTGCGATATGATGAGCACTGGCTTCGTGATCGCCGGTGAGCATCACTACTTTGAGTCCTTGTTTCTTGAGTGCCTTGATCGTTTGCGCGGCACCCACTTTGATCTTGTCTTGTAGCGTGATGGTAGCGGTGATCTCTCCATTCTGCGCAAAAAGAAAAAGGGTATGTTCGCTCTCAAAGATACTTTGGATACCCAGTGATCTCATGAGTGCGGTATTGCCTCCGGCGATAGTTTGTTGGGAGGCATTGGCAGTGATGCCTTTGGCATCGATACTTTTGATATCGGTAATCATGGCAGCGTTGAGGTGCTCGTAGGACTTGTGCAGGTGCCGGACTATGCCTTGGCTGACAGGATGGTTGGAGCTCTGTACCAGGGCAAGCAGGAGTGCAGGATCAAATCCTTCCTCTGTATCCATGTGGATGACGCTTGGTTTGCCTTCTGTGATCGTGCCTGTTTTGTCCAGTGCGAGCAGGGTGCTTTTGGCCATGGTCTCAAGCATACGGGATTCTTTGAAGAGTATCCCTCTTTTGGCGGCACGCGAAACACCGATCAGTGTCGCCATGGGTGTGGCAAGCCCCAATGCGCAGGGGCAGGCGATGACGATCACCGCAATGGCTGTGATCAATGCAGTCTCAAAAGATCCGCTGTACCACTGCCAAAAACCATAGGTGGCCAACGCAATGGACAGAATGGTCAGAGAGAAATAACCGGAGATGGTATTGGCCAGTTGTTCGATATGGGGTTTTTTGGTAATGGAATCACTGAGCATTTCGGTGATAGTGTAAAGCAGGGACTCCTCTGCCCGCTTGGTGACCTCGTAGCGGATCACGGAGTCCAGACAGAGTGTGCCGCTGAGGATTGTATCCCCACGCTTTTTGTACACTGGCTCATTCTCTCCAGTCAGAGAACTTTCGTCAAAAGAGGCAGCACCTGTACGCAATATGCCATCGATAGCCACCTTTTCTCCAGGTTTGAGCTCGATAGTGTCACCGATCCCTATGTTTTCGATAGAGATCAGTGCCTTCTCTCCCCCCTTGATGACAGTGGCTTCAGTAGGCATGGTGCCGATGATCCGGTCCAGTGTATCGCTGGCCTGTTTCTTGCTCAGCACCTCAAGATATTTGCCTACGAGGATAAAGGTGATGATCATTGTCACCGAGTCGAAATAGACCTCCCCATGCTCAGTGATCATGGCATAGATGGAATAGAGGTAGGCAAGTGATGCACCGGTAGCTACCAGCAGATCCATATTGACAAAGCGGTTTTTGAGCCCATAGTAGGCGCCGCGAAAAAAGATCCATCCGCTATAAAACAGTGTAGGTGTTGCCAGTATGAACTCGGAGATCGTGAGTATATTCTTATGCCCCTGTTCGATACCGGAGAAGTAGCCCGCATACTGCGCGATCGCCAGCCACATGATGTTCATGGTCGCAAAGATACCGACGAGGATACGCGTGTAGTAGTCGTTGCGTGTCTTGGTATTGCGCTCCTCCTGGAGAGAGGCATCATAGGGATAGGCATTGTAGCCGATGGCACGGATCTTTTCAATGATACCGGAGAGTTTGATCTCGCTTTCATCCCAGATGACCTTGGCCTTGTTGTTGGAGTAGTTGATGCTAGCTTCGATGATGCCTTCTGTCTGATGAAGCACTTTCTCATTGAGCCAGACGCAGGCGGAACAGTGGATACCTTCGATGATCAGGCTGATCTCGTTGTATCCGTCACTATTGGTTTTAATATACTTGTTTTTGAAGCCTTCGAGATCAAAACGACTGAGGTCATCATCGATCTCGGAGGCAGGGTGGAGGGTCTGGTTTCCAAGCTTTTCGTAAAAGGTATCCAGTCCTTCCTCTCTCAACAGATGATAGACTCCTTCACATCCCTTGCAGCAAAAATAGAGTGTTTCCTCCTCTTTTTTCTCCGTGATCATGACTGATTCATCAAAGGTAAGATGGCAGTGGGTACAAGCTACGATTGCCAAGGGCTTCTCCGGGTTTGAGCTAGTGTATTTTAGCGAAAATGCATAAAAGTGTGATTCCTGTAAAATCAATCGTACTTACCCTAATATTCAATACAACTCATCCATAGAGCAAATAATAAAAAAACACTATTTTATAACCTCTACTTAATCTTAGGGGGAGTACACTTTTCGAAAATTTACTCCCAAAGGAATAGTGACTCATGAAAAATGATCATCGTGCAGAAGCATTGGCCTATCATGAAGGTGGAAAAATAGCGATAGAAATTACGAAAGTCTGTGAGACGCAGGAGGAGCTCTCTTTGGCCTATACTCCTGGCGTGGCCATACCGTGCCTAGAGATAGAAAAAGATGAAGACCTTGCCTATACATATACCAACAAAGGCAATCTCGTAGCAGTCGTTTCCGACGGTTCGGCAGTACTGGGTTTAGGTGATATTGGTACATTGGCTGGAAAGCCTGTGATGGAAGGGAAGGCTGTGCTGTTTAAAAAGTTTGCCAACATAGATGCTTTTGATATCGAGCTGGATGTCCATAGCGTAGAAGAGATCGTGGCGGCAACGGCAGCGATCGCACCTACATTTGGTGGGATAAATCTGGAGGATATCAAGGCACCAAAATGTTTTGAGATAGAGAAACAGCTCCAGGAGAAGCTGGACATTCCTGTCTTTCATGATGATCAGCATGGTACGGCTATCATTACCTCAGCGGCGTTGATGAATGCCACCGAACTGACGGGTAAGAAAATTGATGAAGTCAGGGTGGTTATCAACGGTGCAGGGGCTGCCGGGCTCGCCTGTGCAAAAATGTATCGCTCCATCGGGGTGAAACATCTTTTTGTATGTGATTCTAAAGGCGTCATTCGAACCAGTCGCAATGATCTCAACAGGTACAAAGAGGAGTTTGCAGTAGATACCGAGTTTGAAACACTTTCTGATGTCATCAAAGATGCAGATATGTTTTTGGGACTTAGCAGGGCAGGCGTGCTGACCAAGGAGATGGTAGCGCAGATGGCTCCACATCCGGTGATCTTTGCTTTGGCAAATCCTGTGCCTGAGATATTGCCAAATGAGGTAGCGGAAGTCAGAGACGATGCGATGATAGGCACAGGAAGAAGTGACTATCCCAATCAGGTGAATAATGTGCTTGGGTTTCCTTCTATTTTTAGAGGTGCACTGGATGTGCGTGCCAGAAAAATTACCGAAAACATGAAAAAAGCTGCAGCCAAGGCATTGGCGGCACTTGCAAAAGAACCAGTACCCTACTATGTGAAGGCAGCGTACCATATGGATGAGATAGAGTATGGACAGAACCATATCATCCCTCTTCCGTTTAACAAAGAGGTATTGGTATGGGTGGCCTCGGCTGTGGCAAAGCAAGCAGTAGAAGATGGTGTCGCCCGAGTAGATAACTTTGATTATGATTCCTATAGATGTCATTTGAGAGATTTGGTCTATCATACGAAAAAGTGTTAGTCTCCCCCGCATCATTGAGGATTACACGAGGTGTGGAAATAGCCTCTCCATGCCAAGCATGACTATAGCACTCAACAACCCTCCAGCGATGCCGGCGAGGATATCGTCTCCCATCACACCCAATCCTCCGGGCACATCCCTGTCTATCTTTCCAATGGTTGAGGGCTTCCATATATCGAAGAGTCTAAATGCGACGAAGCTCAAGACAATGGCGATCAGTTTCGCATAAGGGTAGCTAACTTCGGTCGTGGCGGAGAGGGCAATCATCAAGGAGAGCCATATGCCGACAGCTTCATCGATCACGATCTGCTGATGGTCATGGATACCGGTATTTTTTTCATACTTGTTGATCTCAAAGATCGCTATAACACTGACTGAAAAAGTTACGAGAAAAAGTGCCTGCATCCCTAGATAGTAGAGGATAGCAAGACCTACGGGCAGTGCTGCCAAAGTACCTATGGTGCCTGGCGCTTTGGGGCTGAGCCCGGCACCGAAAAAAGTGAGAAAGAGTTTTTGTAGGGTCATGGGTATCTCCTTAGGTGAGTGAGCTGGTGCTATGCAGCTTGATGAGATTGCCATAGAACTGTTCTTCGCTTTGCTGCTCTATCAGTCCGGTACCCGGCATGAGCGAATAATAGAGCTCCTGAAGGTTGTCAAATCGGCTGGGAAAGAGTGCTGCCAGGATGCTGGCAGAGATCTCTTTGCGTACCAGCAATGCAGGGGGCACCAGGCCATTTTCTATGAGTTTCAAGATAGAGTCAGAGTGGTAGTGTACATGGTGGTGCTGTCCGTGAGGGCAGGTTTTGGTATTGACCAGTGTTTTGCAGATGTCGCAATAGACATACTCATCAAATATTTTAATATCAATATCAATATTCTTACATTCATCAAAAACAGAGCTGAGTACATTTTTATTGTAATACAGCCCCAGCCCTCCATGATTTTCGCCAATCACCAACTGATCACAACCATAATTGGCTGATAGTAATGCGTCAAGGATAAGCTCGTTATATCCAGCGAAGATATAAGTATTTTCAAAAGGGATGATCAGTACCTTGTTTCGTGTAATAAAAGTATCGATAAACGTTTTGAGTGCATTGTATCTGATCTCATATTGCAACCCCTCTTCGGCAAACGGTTTTCGCAGGAAGATCACCAGAAGATCATTCTCATCCAGAACCCTTCTGATCATCCGTTCATGGACACGATTTAAGGGGTTGGCAGAGAGGACTATGGAGGAGACCCTCCTGGCTCCTGTTTTTTGTATCATGTTATCGATACGATTGCGGTTACCGGCTATGATAGGATAGGCGACATGATATTTCCCGGATACAGCGATATCTCCCATGCGCAGCAATGTATTTTTGACACCGGGGTGTGAGGTATCGGTGGTACCGTAGATCTGTCGCAGTCTCTCATCCGGATCGATGCCAAAGGTCTCATCGACTGTCAGTTCTCCTACAGGATTGCCGTCGCAGACAAGATCTACAGTTTCGCCATGTTGGAGGGATTGCAATACTTTTCTATTCTTCTCCCCGTTGGGCGCAAGTATGAAGGAAAAAGGAAAAGGTACCCCCTTGTAGTTTTTTGTCTTGTCTACAGATTCAGCTTCAGTTTTTCCCATCAGCCCTTCGACTGGATGGAGCAACCCCTCTTGCACAAGCGCCAGGGTAGAGAGTGCTTCTGTATCGATATGGAGTGCTTTATTTCTTTTTGAAGAGGTCATATTTTTTCCTTTTTTCCCAGAGACTCTTGCGAGAGATGCCTAGCTTTTTGGAGAGCTCGGTATCGGGGAATTTGTACTGGAAGTGCTTAACGATATACTGTACATATTCATCGATTGTCAGCACATCATTTTGGTCATAGAGTTTGCTTCCTGAATTGACAGTGACAGTATAAAAAGGAGATTCGATACTGTCAGAAGTACAGGTCAGCAGGAAGCGCTTGCCTTCTAATTTCTCAAACAATGCTTCTCTCTCATTCTTTTTGAGCTTTTCAAGGTGTATGATATATCCCATATTGTTTTGTCCCAACAAGGCAACCTTCTCCTGCCAGTGCTCATCCTCTAAGGAGATAAAAACCAAAGCACACTCTTTTGTTCTGCTGATATCTAATGCCAATTTATCCACTGCCCGCAGATAATTTGTCCTTACCATAATAGAGAAGGGAAGCTTGTCTGGTTGACATTGGTGATCGATTTCACAGAGGAGATCATCCAAATATGCTTCATAAAATCTGTTTTGTTCTTTGAGGTGCTGAAATTCATTGTAATGGTCGATTTTTCTCAGTAATTCTTCGATCATAAAGGGCTTGACGATATAGTCTTTTGCCCCCTCTTTGAGTGGCTCACCCACAGTGTCGTTGTTGATGTAGTTGACCATGAGGATAATAATCTTCTCTCTGTTTTTGGCGATAAGAGGCAAAAAGTTCTGGCCAGGCAGACTGGTGGATAACAGATAGATGTCACCCTGGCTCTTCATTGCATCTTTTGCTGAGCCAAAGATCTCTACTTCAAAGTCATATTCCCCCAATTTACTGGCGATGCTTTGTGCTAAATAGAGTTCGTTTTCTACAATAATGACCTTCATAATATCTCCTTCCAGTTGAAATATTTGAGTGAAGCGACAGCCTGTACTGTTACCCCCTCTTCTCTCCCGACAAATCCCATTTTTTCTGCGGTAGTCGCTTTGATATTGGTTCGAATGGGTGCAATCCCCAGAAGTGTGGCGATATGTTCTCTCATAGCCTGCTTGTAAGGGAGCAGTTTGGGGGTTTGTGCCAGGATGGTTATGTCGATATTGCTAATCTCAAATCCGAATGCCCGTATCCGTTTTACTACCTTCTGAAGCAGTACAGAAGAGTCAGCCCCTGCGTATACGGCATCCGTATCCGGGAAAAGTTCACCGATATCCCCCATCCCCGATGCCCCCATGAGTGCATCGATCAGTGCATGGATCGCGACATCCCCGTCACTGTGTGCCTTAAACCCCAAAGGGCTGTCGATAATGATGCCGCAGAGCTTCATCTCTTTGCCTTGCTGAAAGGGATGGATATCGATACCAAAGCCTACAAAGGTATCGGATGCAGGCGCTAGAAGACAGGGGAGCTTCTTGAGGTCGCTTTGGGTAGTGAGTTTATGCGCTTTCATGGAGCCTTCAACAAAAAGTACCGCTTCGCCAAGCGCCCGTATCGCTGAGCTCTCATCGGTGAAATCTACTGTGTTGTTCAAAGCTTCTTTAAGGATGTCCACATGGCTGAGCTGGGGGGTTTGAATGATGCGTACTTTTTCTCTGTCTACGGGCTCCTGATCCAGATAGAGTGTATCGACCGCTTTGAGTACGGGTACGATACAGGCTGCCTCTTCTTTTCTTCTGATGACCCTTTCCACCATCTCTGTATCCATGCAACAACGGGCAATATCATTGACCAAAACAAAGGGTGTTTCCACCCGCACCAAAGCATTGCGCAAAGAGGCACTTCTACTGTTACCTCCAGTTACACAGAGATAGTTTGAAAACTGTTTCATATAGGCTATTTCATCCGGGGAACTCACGATGATAATCTTTGCAAAATTGAAACTATTCTGAAAATTGTCTGCTACTGCCAGCCACAAAGGCTTGTTATCTTGATAGAGCCATTGTTTTTTGGCAGGCAAGCCAAATCTGGAAGAGCTGCCTGCAGCCAAGAGTATGAGTGTGATATCCTGCACATAAATCCTTTTGTATAAGAAGCGGTATAGTGTAACAATCTGTAACTAAATTATACACTTACTAAGCTTGTCAGATTCTTTAGTGTTTGAAGAAGCTTGGATTTAGGAGTAGTTTTATCCTCTTTTAAAGGTTTGGGTGGTATAACTCGTTTACGATATTTACTTTTAAGGATCACTATGACCAACGAAAATGTGTTAGAAGCATTAAAAAATGTAACCTATCCAGGGTTTACCAAAGATATTGTTACTTTTGGATTTGTGAAGAATGTAGAGATAGAGGGAGACAAGGTGGCAGTAGTCATCGATATCACCTCTTCCGCAGATGAGGTGAAGCAACAGCTTACAGCAGATGCCAGCACCGAATTGAAAAAGCTTGGTTTTACCAATGCAGAAGTGCATATTACTGCGCCACAGGCACCAAAAGAGCAGAGCAACACTATGAGCGGTAAAAACATTGCTCCTCAGATCAAAAACTTTGTGATGGTCAGTTCCGGTAAAGGAGGCGTGGGTAAATCGACCGCTTCCGTCAACCTTGCCATTGCACTGGCGATGCAGGGTAAAAAAGTAGGGCTGCTGGATGCAGATATCTACGGGCCAAACATTCCTCGAATGATGGGTTTAGATGAACAAAAGCCTGAGATCGTAGGCAATAAAGTGCAGCCGATGAAAGCCTATGGTGTAGAGGTGATGAGTATGGGCTCTCTGATGGAAGCAGGGCAGTCCCTGATATGGAGAGGTTCAATGGTCATGAAGGCGATCGAACAACTCTTGCGTGATATTCTCTGGTCCGATCTGGATGTGCTCGTGATCGATATGCCTCCAGGAACAGGAGATGCACAGTTGACACTGGCACAGTCTATTCCAGTCACAGCAGGTATCACCGTGACCACCCCCCAGGAAGTCTCGCTGGATGACAGCAGGCGCTCACTGGATATGTTTCAGAAGTTGCATATCCCTACAGCAGGTGTGATTGAAAACATGAGCGGCTTTATCTGCCCTTCCTGCGATACGGAGTCCGATATCTTCGGTATGGGAACTTCTCAGGCAGTGGCAGATGAGTTTGACACAGTCGTGCTTGCCCGTATTCCTATTGAACCTGCAGTCAGGGTAGGTGGCGATACGGGACAGCCGGTGACCTATCACAAGCCTGATAGTGAAACAGCCAAACGTTTCCAAGAAGCGGCATCACAGCTCTGGACATTTGTTGAAAAGGTGAATGCAGAAGGAGGTGCGGACAATGCGGCGGTACAGCCGACCACGCCTCCGGGAGTCAGTGCCTGCTCTATGTAATTTTGCTATTTATGTAAAATTTTATATAAAATTAGACTTCTGCTAACCATAAATCTGCTACAATACCCTTCCACTTTAACTGTCGGGGTGTGGCGCAGTCTGGCTAGCGTGCTACCTTGGGGTGGTAGAGGTCGCAGGTTCAAGTCCTGTCACTCCGACCATTCTCTTTTCTTCATTATCTCTTTTCTGTTTAGTTTACGCTACAATTTCCTACATATTTCAACAAGGCGTAACAATGACCAAGACCGAACAACTCAAGAATCTACTCGAAAATGAGATCATTCAGGATCTGGAGGCAGCGATTGATGGAACCTTTCAAATGGTAGAAAAAGAAAAAACCATCTCTCTGGCAGACCGTGAAGAGCTGGAGTCCATGCAGGAAATGCATCAGGAGTGCAGAGATATTCTTATAGAGATCGAAGCCAATGAGATGGATGAGGATGAAGCAGCCGAACTATTGGCCGAACTGGTGGAGCTGAAGACAGAGTAGGTTACTCCACCGTTACAGATTTAGCCAAATTCCTCGGCATATCTACATCATTTCCCAGTCTCACGGAAATCTCTAATGCTAAAAGTTGTGTCACTACCATCATCTCAAAAAATTCTATCATAGGGTGAGAGCTGTATTGGGTCTGTATAAAATCATCTGCCAGTTCAAATGGCTCAGGGGATATCGCTAGGATGGTGGCATCGCGCGCAGAAAGTTCTTCTACGTTGGACTTTATCTTGTCGTAGTGCATCGTTTTTGGCATGAGGGCAATAGTGAAGAGTTCGCTGTCAGCTAGGGCGATAGGCCCATGTTTCATCTCACCTGCCGGGTAGCCTTCTGCATGGAGGTAGCTGATCTCTTTGAGTTTGAGTGCGCCTTCAAGTGCCAGGGGGAAGAAAATATCTCGCCCTATGAAGAAGAACCCATGCCCATGGAGGTAGCGCTTGCTGAGTCTATGGAGTTTAGCATGCAGTTCATCGGTCACGATGAGGGCTTTTGGGGTGTGAAGCATTGCATGTACCTCTGTCTGGACGATCTCTCTATCTACAGTGTTTTTTTCTTGACCTGCATAGAGTGCCAGCATCCAGAGTACCATCGTTTGCGTGGCAAAGGCTTTGGTGCTTGCCACTCCTTTTTCTATGCCTGCTCTGGTCAAGATGGCTGCGTCACTCTCACGGACGATAGAGGAGTTGTCTACATTGCAGATGCTGAGGCTTTTGAGTCC
>FXBE01000224.1_pt1 | contig 10338 bp, 8 predicted proteins | sample 5335311 | NCBI WGS metagenome assembly FXBE01 (sample SAMEA103928390, study PRJEB20085) | sediment metagenome | biome: marine biome; feature: hydrothermal vent; material: sediment | place: Atlantic Ocean | collected 2013-08-06T02:46:56 | depth 0.05 m | reverse complement strand
CCCTCAATGAGCAGAGAAAGGTGCTAGAGCAAGAGATCACCGATGAAGCGATGCAGAGGGTAGACAGTAGCTCGAAAGTGATTGTAGTCTCTTCTGAAGGTTGGCATGAGGGGGTCGTAGGCATCGTGGCAGCACGCATGGCCAGAGCCTATGAAAAACCTGCCATCGTACTGAATCAAAAAGGTAGACTATGCAAAGGGAGTGGGCGCAGTTTCAATGGCTGTGACCTTTTTTCTCTGGTCGATACACAGCGCGAGCTATTGGAGAAGTTTGGCGGACACAGTGCGGCCGTAGGGTTGAGTATAGACGCGGATAGATTGGAGCAGTTTAGAGAAGCATTGAACCGCGAGGCAGAGATGTTGTGTTCCCAAGAAAGATTTGTGGATCCGGATATTTTGGGGATACTTTCTTTTCAGCATATTGATTTTCCTTTGCTGGCACTCATCGCGCAGTTTGAGCCGTTTGGGACAGGGAACAGCAAGCCAAAATTTATGACAGAGAATGTAGAGGTATTGGCGGTACAAAAGATGGGAAGAGAGGGCAATCATCTGCGTATAACATTGAGGGAGGCGGACACTATCCATCAGGGTGTACAGTTTAAAACCTACGAGAGCTATAGACCGGGTGAGCGTGTGCATATTGTCTATACACTTAGCGAGAACTATTTTAGAGGAACAAGCACCATACAGCTGATGGTGGAACAGATCTTGCGCAGAGGCGACTAGAGGATAGCCAAACCTTGGGTATTAGATTGGTAACACCCTGATTTGGTCATCTATTTTCTCTTTGAGTGTATTTTCTATGGCAAAGAGGGTACCGGTGCTGGAGCTGGCACAGCCACTGCAGGCACCCAGATAACGGATATAGACATCAATTTGTGCTCCATTCTCCTTGATATCGAGTATCTCCATATCTCCTCCATCCATGATGAGAAACTGACGGATGGATTCATCGATCACCTGGTTGATAGCCACGATCTTTTGTGCCGTGTCCATCTCTCTGAAGGGGGTATCCAGTGGTGCCATTTTGGCACGCTTCTCCTCTTCTATCTCTTCGCGTGCTTCCTTGAGGATATCGCTGAGATAGTGTGTACGCATCTCATGGAGCCTGTCGGGTGCGATACAGGCGGTATCATAGAGCCCCGCTTTGGTATAATGTGTCACCGCTTCGATACTTTGCAGATCATGCAGCTTGATCGCCTCTTTGATGGCAGCGATACTCATGGGTGAATCCTGACAGGGGAGTGTACGCTCCGTTTCCGTTTTTTCTCCTGTATGGTAGTAGGCCCTGGAGGCTTCACGGATCGCATCGAGTGCCAGGGTGATCACATAGTTCTCCGCTTCAGGCAGGGCAGGGGTACTGGGATTGTCGCGCAGAAAATATTCCAATCCTTTGTAGGTGATCTCTGCGGCTTTGTCTACGGTTTTGTTGCGGCAGAGCAGTGCTGCCATATCATTGGCCGCGATACCGGCAGGGTTGCCAAAGTGGGTAAAGCGTGCCAGCACGATTGCATCATCGCTGCTGTCTATCGCCCACTGCAGTGTGATCTTCTCTCCGATCTCTTCACTGCCGTAGGTATGGATAAAAAGATCCGCTTCCAGCTCTTTGAGCTCTTCTGTACTGATACTGCCGCAGTTTTTTGGACTGTCTATAAGCATCTCTACCTTGTTTCCGTATGTTCCGTTTTCCATTCTTTTTCCTTCTTTAGTGCGTACGCTGCGTACGGATGAAATCTACTGCATCACGAAGCTTTTCTATCGTATAGCCTATCTCTTCTTCTGTGCTATATCTGCTGAGAGCAAAGCCGATCAGCGTGTGCTTGTATATTGGATCAGCACTTATGTTTGTGATGATATGCCGTCCCTGTTCGGCAGAGGCATAAATGCCTCTTTTGCTGAGCTCCCAAAGCAGTGTCTCACTCTGCACCTCTTTGAATCCTACCAGCAGGGTATTGGCTGTTCTCAGTGCCCAGGGTGTGATGATTAGATGTTCTGGTATCTCGCGTATAGCCTCTTCCAGTTTGTCTCTCAGCTCTCTGACGTCTTCCATCTCAAATGCCTGGGCATCTACAGCAAGCTCCAGTGCTTTGCCCAGACCCACGAGACCTGCATGATCATGATTTGGCTGTATCAGATTGGGCAGGGTTTGTCCTGCTTTGACAAAAAGCAGCGCCGTGCCGCCAGGACCGTGCATCGTCCTGGTAGAGAGCGTGAGATAGTCGATATCCAGCAGCTGCACATCTATGGGCAGTTTGCCGACAAGATGGCTCGCGTCTGTATGTAGTGGCACGTTATAGGTTTTACAGATCTGACTGACCTCGTCCATGGGAATGATCGCACCGCTTTGGGCATCTACCATGGTGATAGAGACCAGTGCAGTTTTGGCTGTAATGGTCTGTTTGAGCAGGGTAATATCTACGATACCGTCTGAAGTGAGAGGCAGGATGCTCACATGACATCCCTGTGAGGCGATATAGGCGGCTGTCAGCTGTACAGCATCGCTTTCATGTGCAGAGAGAATGAGATGGTTTTTCTGCCCGGTCATGATGGTATGCATATAAAACGCCAGCAATAGTCTGCTGTGCAAAGCATCTGTATCCGCGCCGATGATCAGCGTGTCGGATTCTGTGGCATGGAGAGAAGCGCGTATTTTTTCATACGCTTGATCACGTAAACGTCGGCTCTCTGCTCCCTCTGCATGCATGGCTGCAGGATCAGCATAGTGTGTTGTATAGAGTGGCTGCATTGCGTCTGAGACCTGCGGGTCAAGCAGGGTAGCACGGTTGTTGTCCAGATATACTTTCATCATCTACCTCTATTTAGGAGTCATATTGTCTTATTGAGATGATAGTACTTTATGCTTGCTTAATCTACGCTTCTGGCTGCCATGTCTTGAATTTGATTTTGTCAGGGAAGGCTTTCCATTTGAAGATATTCTTGTTGTTCAGTGCCCTAAGGCACTCCTGTATGCCCTCACTGATACTGGGATGAGGGTGCACGGTTTTCATGATCTCGCTCAGCCTTAGCCCACTGTTGATCATCGGTGCGATAAAGATAATGGCTGCAGCGGATTGAGGCCCTGCAGCACGCATACCCAAAATCATAGGATCCGCTTCATTGGAGACGATGATCTTGAAAAATCCACTGGTGGCTCTCATCGCAATGGCTCTGGAGACAAGCGTATGGCTGTAGGTCACCACTTTGTAGGAGATGCCCTCTTTTTGGCAGGCTTTTTCACCCAGGCCGATAGAAGAAACTTCAGGAGAGAAGAACATGATCGTAGAGATATTTTTATAGCTGAGAGGGTGGACAATGGTATGATTGATCGCTTTGGCCGCAAACCTGCCCTCCATCTCTGCGATATTGACCAGTGCCATGTTGCCAGAGATGTCACCTGCTGCGTAAATATGATCCGTCACGCGACATTGATCATCGACTTTGAGAAGCCCGCGTTCTGTGATGGTCGCTCCTATCTCTTCCAGTCCAAGACCTCTGGTGGCCGGCACCCTGCCTATAGAGATGAATATCGTATCGACGGGTACCACAACGGTATGACCATCCTGATGGTCAAGAATGACATCGAAATGATCACCCTCATCTCTGACCTCTCTGAGGCTTGCCTGATGGTGCATGATCACACCGATATCCTCTAGTTGCTGATTGACATAGTCGCTGACATCATCATCCTCAAAAGGGATGACCTTGTTCTGAGAATCAAGCAGATGCACTTCTGACTGGCCAAAATTGGCAAATATGGTCGCAAATTCACATCCCACGATACCTGCACCTACGATCATAATTCTTTTAGGGAAAGCTTTGAGGCCATCCATATGGTTTGAGTTGATAATCCTCTCTCCGTCCGTCTTGATGGTGGGGTGTTCCCTGGGAGAAGAGCCTGTGGCAACGATGAAATTCTCCGCAGTGATCTCAAGCATGGTGCCATCATTTTTTTTCACTGTAATCGTTTGTGCGTCTGTAAATTTTGCCCATCCTCTAATGAGGGTTAGGCTTCTGCTGTCGCCCTCTTTTCTGGCCAGTGTTTCGATCTGAGAGAGTATCTGGTACTGTTTTTCGCCGGCTGCCTGTTTGACTGTACGCATGACATCATGATAGTTGGAGGTGAGCCCTGCAGCATGGTAGCCTCGATCTGTTTTTTTGGCTACGGCATAATCTTTGGAAAGCTCCCACATGGTTTTGGAACTGAGCGCACCATTAACGATGCCTGCACCCCCGATATGCCCACCTTCTACAATACAGACATGGTTATCAAAATCATAGGAGCGCATGGCAGCAGCGAAGCCTGCCGAACCTAAACCTATTACGCAGACATCAAACGTTAATTTTTCCATTTTCTCATTCCTTCTTGGTATACGGTCATCCAATTATAGCATAGTCAATACTAAAGGAATGACGAAAAATAGTACGATTTTCATCAAGATTTCTGAAGAGAGAGATAGGTTGAATTGATGGGCTAAGCCTTGGCAGAATAGGAGGCGATTCTCATGCATCATTTGGGTCAAAAATAGGGAGAAAATAGGGAGAGCAGTGCTGTGAGGAAAAGAAAGAACATGACCGCTTTTTTCAGCTTGGTCTTGTCAAAACTGTTTCCTATCCTGACACCCAGAAGTGCACCGGCGATGACAACAGGTGTTGCGGCAATGCCCCAAAAAAAACTCTCGGTGAGAGTACCCCCAAATTTCCAGTACAGCAGTGCAATCTGCACAGGAGAGGCAGCGAGAAATACCATGGTGATAAAGGCTCTGGTGCGCCTGGGCGACCAGTCATGTGCCATCAGCCAGAGTACCACCGGAGGCCCGCCCATCCCCAGCATCCCCAGCATGATACCGCTTAGCCCAAAAGTCACAATGTCTAGAATCAGAGGCAGTGATACTCTGGGCTTAAAAGAGACAAAGAGCTGCGTAGCAAGGATCAGCAGAAGCATAGCCCCGACAAACTGCTTGATCACCGCAGTGTCAAGATCATTGAGTAGGTAGAGTAGCCAGATGCCTAGTGGCAGGGTGATATAGCGAATCAGTGCAGGCAGTCTGATCTCTTCCCAGACGATCGCGTCTCGGAGTTTCCAGGCATTGGTACTCAACTGCACAAAGATAGGGATCACGGTCAGTACTACCGCTTCTGCCAGCGAAAACCCTGTCCAGATCAGCAGAGGAATGGCCAAGAGGTTGAAAGCGAATCCGATCATTCCCTGTGTCATACTGGAGAAAAAAAGGATGATAGCGGCGAGGATAAGCTGTTCTGTGCCCATGAGATCATTCCACATCAGATAATTTTAGATATAATATCCGTCATTTTATCATATTCCCTCATGATTGAGGGTAATGAAGGGTTTTATTTTGAGCGAAAACATTATTGGCTATCTGGATGCCCAGGGCAATATTATCGATACACAGAGTGCAGATGAAGGCTGCTGCGAGAGAGAAATAGCCTATGATAACTCTCCGGAAGCATTGGAGATCATTCGCCATTCCACCGCACATCTGATGGCGCAGGCGATCACAGAGCTCTATCCCAACTCACAGTTTTTTGTGGGGCCGGTGGTGGATGAGGGGTTTTATTATGACTTTCGTGTCGATGAAAAGATCTCTGAAGAGGATCTGAAAAAGATCGAAAAAAAGATGAAAGAGCTCATCAAAAAGAAGTACAAAATTGAGAAATATGAGATCTCCAAGGTGGAAGCGATAGAAAAATTTGCTCAGGATGATCTCAAGCAGGCAGTACTCTCCCGTATTCCTGATGAAACGGTCACAGTCTATAAGCAGGGAGCATTTGAGGATCTTTGTCGCGGCCCTCATGTGCCGGCACTACGCTTTTTGAACCACTTTAAACTGACCAGAATCGCAGGTGCTTATCTGGGTGGCGATGAAAACGCAGAGATGTTGACGCGCATCTATGGAGTAGCATTTGCCGACAGAGAGTCACTCAAGGCCTATATGACGATGATGGAAGAGGCAAAAAGGAGAGACCATCGAAAGATTGGCGCAGAGATGGAGCTTTTCATGTTCAATGAAGCGTCGGGTGCCGGATTGCCGTTTTGGATGCCAAAAGGCGCCAAGCTACGCCATAAACTGGAGCAAATTTTACACAAAGCCCATCTGACTCGCGGCTATGAGCCGGTGAGAGGACCGGAGATACTCAAGGCAGATATGTGGCGCACTTCCGGTCACTATGCCTGTTACGGAGACAATATGTATCTGACGGAGATCGATGGACAGGAGTATGGGATCAAACCGATGAACTGTATCGGGCATATCCAGATCTTCAAACAGACACAGAAGAGCTACCGTGATCTGCCGGTAAAATATTATGAGTATGGTGTGGTGCATCGACATGAGAAGTCCGGTGTGCTGCATGGACTGCTCAGGGTACGGGAGTTTACGCAAGACGATGCTCATATCTTCTGTACGCCGGAACAGATCGCCGCTGAGGTGCTGGAAGTGGTGGCGTTTGTCGACAGCGTGATGAAACTCTTTGGGTTTGAATACACCATGGAGATCGCTACCAAGCCGGAGAAGGCTATCGGAGAAGATGCCGTCTGGGAGATGGCGACACAGGGGCTCAAAGATGCACTTGAGGGTAACAGCCTTCCCTATACGCTTGATGAGGGCGGCGGCGCTTTTTATGGTCCCAAAATCGATATCAAGATCACGGATGCGATCGGTCGAAAATGGCAGTGCGGCACGATACAGGTCGACTTCAACCTGCCTGAACGCTTTGAGGTAGAGTATGTGGACGAAGACAATACGAGGAAGCGTCCGGTCATGATTCACCGTGCGATCCTGGGCTCCTTCGAGCGCTTTGTCGGTATCTTGACGGAGCATTATGCCGGAGAGTTCCCGATGTTCCTCGCGCCGGTGCAGGTGATCTTTGTGCCGATCACAGAAGCGCATGTAGCTTATGCCAAAGCGCTCAGACTCGAGCTACTGGCAGAGGGGATAGATGCAGAGATCTATGACAAGAATGATTCGCTCAACAAACGCATCCGTACAGCAGAGAAGCAGCGGGTTCCCTATGTGGTGATCCTGGGAGATGAAGAGGTCACCCATCGAAGCGTAGCGATCAGAGACCGACGCAAAAAAGAGCAGTATAATTTAAATGAAGATGATTTTATGTTACAATTGAAGCAACAAATACAAAAAGGTAAGATTTGAGTAGACACCATAACAACAACAGAGGTAGAAAAAAGGCAGATGATACAGTCATGAATGACCGCATCAGAGACAGAGAATTACGGGTTCTTGCAGATGACGGCGAGCAGTTTGGTATCATCTCTCGTGATGAGGCACTGAAGATCGCCGAAGAGAGAGGGCTGGATCTGGTACTGATGTCTCCGGATGCCAAACCACCTGTTGCCAAAATTATGGACTATGGTAAACACAAGTATCAGCTTGAAAAGAAGAAAAAAGAGGCAAAGAAGAATCAGAAAAAGATCGAAGTCAAAGAGGTCAAATTCTCCTGTAAGATCGCCGACAATGATATTGCCTACAAAGTCAAGCATGCCAGAGAATTCCTCGAAAAAGGAAAACATGTGAAGCTCAGGGTCTTTCTTAGAGGCCGCGAGATGGCAACACCACAGCTGGGAAAGGATGTGCTGGAGCGCGTATGGCCGATGCTGGAAGATTTGGGCAATCTTGAAAAGGGTGCTCATCAGGAAGGCCGTTATGTCAATATGTATGTAACGCCACTCAAAAAATAACCTATCTCTTTTTAGATAAAACAGACAGCACTTGCCAGAGGTGAAGCGTGACTAAAGCACGATACCTCTGATCATAAAGTATATGGCTGCAGACAAGACAGCTGCAGCAGGGACAGTGACGATCCATGCCGCAACGATTTTCTTGATAGCATCTCTTTTGACATACTGTACTTTTCGGGCAGATTTGAGAAGTTTTTTCGCTTCTTTTAGCACCTTCTCTTCCTCGTCTATCATTTTATAGAGGTCGACGATTCTTTCATAGTCCGCTTTTCTTTTTTCGTCTTTTTCCTCCAATGTCTTGAGCTCAGCATGGTAAGCTTTGAGCTGCTTTTTCTCATCCAAAATCAGTTCTTTTTCGTGGGTGATTTCTTCTTTGGTATCATTGCCTTCAAGATACTCTCTTAGAAAACCAACCCCAAAAATACCACCCACCGCAATATGGGTAGAAGAGACAGGCAGCCCAAGCTGTGAGGCGATGATCACGGTAATGGATGCCGCCATAGCGACAGAAAAAGCCCTCATCTGATCGAGCTCCGTGATTTCAGAACCTACTGTTTTGATGAGTTTTGGTCCATAAAGTGCCAGCCCGATCGCAATACCTAGCCCACCTACGGCCATGACCCACAAGGGTATGCCCGCTTTGGATGAGATGCCACCGGTCATGACAGCATCATTGATCGCCGCCAATGGACCAATGGCGTTGGCCACATCATTGGCACCATGGGCGAAGCTTAAAAGCGCTGCTGCAAAAATCAGCGGGACAGTAAAGAGTATATTGATGCCATCCCGGCTGTTTTCAAGGGTAGACGCTTTGCTTCTGACAGTCGTCTTGATCACACCATAGACGAGAGCAGCAACCAACAGTCCAAGCAGTGCCGCGACCATAAAAGTAGGCTTCTTCGTATCAGGAAGGAAGGTAAATATGTCAACGATATGAGGCCATACTTTTTTGAGACCCTTCAGTGTCAGATAGGTGACAAACGCCCATGACATCATAGCCACAAAGACGGGAACCCATTTGATCGCAGCTGCTATTTTGTTCTCTTTGTGCACCATGGTTTTTTTGATGGCAAGAAGAAAAGCTGCTGCGATCATACCGCCCAGTACGGGGGAGATGACCCATGAGGCGGCGATCTTCCCCATCGTACCCCATGCCACAATCCCAAAGCCCGCCGCAGCGATACCCGCACCCATCACGCCTCCCACGATAGAGTGTGTCGTCGATACCGGTGCTTTGACCATGGTGGCAAAGTTCAACCACAGGGCTGCAGCCAAAAGTGCAGCCATCATTGCCCAGATAAAGGCATCCGCATTGCCTCCAAATGCGGCAATATCAATAATTCCTTTTTTAATGGTTTTGACGACATCCCCTCCTGCGATCAGTGCCCCCGCTGCTTCAAATATGGCTGCGATGACAATAGCACCACCCATCGTAAGTGCCTTGGAGCCAACGGCAGGCCCCACATTGTTTGCGACATCATTCGCTCCGATATTCATGGCCATATAGGCACCAAAGAGCGCAGCTATCGCCAAAAACAGATTGTTTGGTATGCCGCCTGAATGCATAAAACTATAGCCCAAAACGGCTACCATAAAAAATAGGGCAAAACCCAATCTGTAGAAATCCAGAGCGCTACTTTTGAGAGCGGCGCTCTGCATCTTTTTTACTGTGTGTATTTCCATTCGTTCAGCCTCTTTCTTTTTGCTTTTGTCCCCTGACTATTATACCTCTCCAAGGCTTAGCCGCATAGCAAAAAATAGAATAAAAAACAGCAAGCAGGGTATTTTGTATGGTACATCCGTTTTCTTCTCACCGTTTCTTGAGCCCAAAACATACAATAGTAATATCCCAAACTTGCAGACAAGGACTTTCTCAGTCTAGGGTTGCTAGAGTAGGCAGCAAAAACAGGAATGTATCAAATAAAAGCATGGAGGAAGCATGAGAGAGACACTCGAAATATTTATCCAACATCTCAACAATGAGGAGTTCGCGCAGGCCCATGAAGTGATGGAGCATCAATGGAAGCACTATAAGAAGCAGGCACATCCGCAGACCAAACTACTCAAAGGATACATTAATGGCGCCACTGCTTTCGAGCTGGTCAGGCGGGGCAAAACGGGGGGAGCCAAACGACTGTGGGAAGCCTATGAGAAGTATCTTTCCCTGCTTCAGGACGGAGTAGAAGAGCATAGGCTTTTTGTCGAAGCAGATAGACTGCTTCAGGCGCTCAAAGCAGAGCGATTGTGACACGTGGTTCGTAGGTGTATTGCAAGCACAGAGATTTTTTCGCTATCATATGACTATCAATATCATCAAGGCAATCACATGAAGATGGAATTTACCGAAATAAGTTATGATGCGTTTTTGGATATATTTAAAGAGATTATTCGAAAAAAAAGCCTCAAGTTTACCTCACAAAGAGAGGCGATACTGCAGACGCTCTATGAAAATCCAGAGCATTTTACTTCAGAAAATCTCTACCTGCTGGTCAAAGAGAAGTATCCAGAGATCAATATCGGTATCGCCACGGTATACCGCACACTGGCACTACTGGAAGAGAACGGGCTTGTCAGCTCCATTTCGCTGGGCACACAAGGCAAAAAATTTGAGATCGCCAACAAGCC
>FXBE01000223.1_pt1 | contig 10364 bp, 9 predicted proteins | sample 5335311 | NCBI WGS metagenome assembly FXBE01 (sample SAMEA103928390, study PRJEB20085) | sediment metagenome | biome: marine biome; feature: hydrothermal vent; material: sediment | place: Atlantic Ocean | collected 2013-08-06T02:46:56 | depth 0.05 m | reverse complement strand
AGGTTGAAGATTTGGTGAAAATCATGGATTATGGAGTAATGAGTACGCCTGGTTTTGTAGTTGACGGAGTTGTAAAAAGTACAGGTAAACTATTAAATGTAAATCAGATTGTAGATATACTAAAAAAGTAATTTCCAAATTTAATTTCAAAAATTATTTTACTTTAAGTGGCAAAGGTATATAATTAACTATCTAGTTAGTTAATTAGGAGAGAATATGAGTAAAGTTATCAAAAGAAGAAATGCCGCAGCCTCTAAGAATCTTATCCTTAGAAATGCTACTAAGATATTTTCAAAGAAAGGATACAGTTCAACTTCTATGGAGGAGTTGGCTAGTATGTGTGATTTGAACAAGGCCATGATTTTTTACTATTTTGATAGTAAACAAGGCCTTTATGAAGCTGTTATAGTTGAAGTTTTAGATGAGATTTATAAACATTTGGCAAAAGAGAATGAAAAGATAGACGATCCGAAACAAGAACTTTCCAATTTCATAACAACTTTTGCATCTTTTTCTGATTCTCATCCATATCTTCCATCTTTGCTTTTAAAAGAGTTGAGCGATAGTGGAGCCAAGATACCGAAAACTCTGTTTTCGCACATGAAAAAACTATATACTCTATTTACGGATATCTTGAAAAGGGGCGAAAAATCTGGAGATTTTTTTGATGTTGTACCGATGATAGTCTATTTTATGATTATGGGCACTTTAAATCTTATGGTAACAACAAAAAGCCTAAGAGATATGGCTCATGAGATGGATGGCTTAGATACATGCTCTACATGTGATATGGATGAAATTTCAGAATATATTGATAAAAAAGTTCAAAAACTACTAAAGGATAAATCATGAAGAAGATATGGATTTTACTTTGTATCTTGATTGCTGTTGATTTGCAAGCCGTAACGATTACAGATATGTTTAATGCGATCAAAAAACAGCCAACAACAAAGATAGATGAGATAAGTTCAAAAATGGCAAAAGTTGCCCAAGATAGAGTAAATGCGGGGTATTATCCTGTTGTGAATTTGTTTGGAAATTATACACATTATAATAGCCCAACAAACTTATTGCCACTTGATCCAAAAGCAGCGGGATCTCTTATAGCCAGGCATGAGCCGTTGCCGTTTTCAAATACAAAAGAGGTTGTAGGTATTCAAGCAAGCATGCCTCTGTTTGTAAGAGAGCTTAAAGATTTGAGTCAAAAAGCAAAATATCTAGCTAAAAGTGCGATGTTAAAAAAGAGGTTGAATTTCTACCAAAATGAAGCAGTGATTTTAGGCTCAAATGCCTCTTTGGAGTATTTGGACAGCTTGATAAGATCACTCAGGGCAACAAAAAGATCTCTAGTCAAAACAAAAGAGAATTTACAGGTTTCAGTTGATGCAGGAAGAACCCCGGGAATCGCCATCGATAAGATAGATGAAGGTATAAATAGGATCGACATCGCGATAAACAGTATAGAGATCAAAAAAAGCACCCTTTTATCAAATATAGAAAATTTAACAGGATTGGAGATAAAAAAACCAGCAAAGATGGAGTTGATTTCAGAGGTAAAAAGTGGAGATATTTTCGCACTTAAACCACTAGAGCAGGTCATAAATGCTTCCATGAGCGATTATAAAGCTGCAAAAGCAAAAAGATACTATCCAAAAGTTGCATTCAATGTAATGTGGAGCGAAAATTATGCTCAAAATGACTCATCTTTAGGGCAGAGTGTTCACAGAGGTTATGGATACTACCAACTAGGAGTCCAAATGCCGCTATACAACAGAGGCGAAGATGTAGATATGCAGTTAAAACAAATCGCTATCATGAAAAACAGAATGAAACTAAAAAAGAGTGAGACAGAGCTAAAAATGCAGATAAAATCCTTGCAAAGCAGTTTAACTCTTTTAGATAAATCAAGTAAATTAAAAAAGAAAAATATCCAAAAAAATGTGGATTTACTTAAATTTGCAAAAGTTGCATTTAACGAAGGAAGGATGACAGAAGAGGACTATATGGGTTATGAAGACAAGTTGCTAAGTGCAAAAACAAGCTACTATGAGACACTCTCTAGAAAGTGGCAAGATATAGCAAAACTAGCCGTGATATACGGAAATGATTTAAAAGAAATAGTAAGATAGGGGGACAGGAAAATGAAAAAGTTGATAACATATTTGATAATTTTAATTATCATAGCATTTGCGGTTGTAGCAGGAATGAAGGTGATCAAAAAGAAACAAGCATCAGAGGCTAAGACACCAGTCGCTGTGACTTATGCCGTACATGTACGAAGTGTAAAACCAACACTAAACAAAGCAGTTCTTACTTTGCCATATCTTGCTTTGACAAAAAGTAATGACAATGTAAAGATAAGTTCACGAGTAGGCGCTAGGATAAAGTTTATAGTAAAAAGCGGAGTAAAAGTTAAAAAAGGCGATACATTAGTAAGGCTAGATGACAAAGAGTTGAGAGTTGGACTAAAATCACTTAGCTACAACATAGACTCGTTGAAATCACAACTAAAATCAAAACTAATCGCCCTAAAAAATCTACGAAGCACACACAAAAGAACTCTAGCCCTTCTAAAAGTAAAAGGTGCAAGTGTAGAGCAATCAGACAGAGAAGTAACAGGTATAGAGGCTATAAAATCAGGCATAAAAACTCTAAAATACAAAATCCAAGAGATTCAAGCAAACGGCTCTTCTATACAAAACAAGCTATCATATACAACTATAAAATCACCAGTAAACGGAATAGTAACAAATCTAGCAAATGTAGGCGATGTAGCGATGCCAGGCAAGCCACTTGTTAGTATAAGCGCAAAATCAAACAGTTATCTACTCGTAAGTTTACCATCAAGCATAAGTGCAAAATCCATCATATTTAAAGGCAAAAAGTATAATTTAAGCGCACTAAATACAACAAACAATGGACTCTTAGAGTATCTTGCAAACATAGATGAGAATTTAGCTAGCAACCAAAGAGTAAATATAGCCGTAGTGATTTTTGATGGAGTTGGTTACAAACTCTCAAGCGATGCGATTTTGAACCGAGATGGCAAAAGTTTTGTTTTAGTTGTAAAAGGAGATAAAGCAGTACCAAAAGAGGTAAAAATCATAGCAAATGGCGAACAAGGTGTCATAGTCGGTGGAGTGAGTTCAAAAGATAGAGTTGTTGTCGCAAAACAAGATATTTTGTTGAAACTTCTTACTGGTATAAAAGTTAAAGGATAGATTATGTTGTTTGAATATTTTTATAAAAGACCGTATCTTCTTTATAGCCTGATACTTGGTTTTTTTATCATGGGGATAATCGGACTTACGACGATGCCAAAAAACCTCTTCCCTGATGCCAATCCTCCAAAAGTAATTGTCATCACAAAAGTTCCGGGAGCTACAGCAAAAGTAGTTGCTAGTACGGTTTCAAAACCGATAGAACAAGAACTTGCTAGACTAGGAGGCGTGACAGATATAAGCAGTGTTAATGTTGCAAATATGTCAATAGTGAGTGCACAATTTGGATATAAAACAACTCTTAATGCAGCCGCTGTTAGTGTGTCAAATGCACTAAATATAGCAAAAGCAAAGATTCCCGTTGGTTTAAATCCGGCAGTTTATACAGCAGGTGATTTTACACTTCCTGTTGATGTCATAGCCTTGAGTCCAAAAAATTCTTCTATAAACTTAGGAGAAGTAAGAAAAGTGGCGGACAGCTTCATAAAACCTTACCTTTTAAGCGATACAAGAATCGGTAATGTAGAAGTTTTTGGAGGTTATCAAAGCTCTATAAACATAAACATAGATCCATTTAAAGCCAAAAAGTATGGTGTAGATTTTGGAACAATCACAAAGGCCATCATGGCTCAAAACAGAGATATTCCTATCGGATTTATAAAAGGCAAAGATAGTTTTTATACAGTGACAATTTACGGTGAAAAAGATAATGTGCTAAATCTTGAAAATCTTCTCATTAAACCAAATGTAAGGCTAAAAGATATAGCAGACATCAAATGGTCACACCAAAAAAGAACAAGCGGTTATATAGGAAATGGTAAAGACTCTATCGCACTTTCTATACAAAGAGCACCTGGAGGCAGTGTGCTTGGTGTAAGTAAAGCTGCAAGAGCACAGATGAAAAAACTAGAGGTAAAATACCCAAATATTAACTTTGAGATAAGTGATACCCAAAGGGACTTAGTAGAGCAGGCAAATACAAATATGCTAGAAGCTCTAAGAGATGCCACTATATATACTCTTTTGGTTATTATGCTGTTTTTGGGAAATTTTAGAGCTATTATCGCAGCTGGTCTTTCGATTCCGATGGTATTTTTCGCAACTATTGCCGTCATATGGTTAAATGGTGGAGAGTTAAATCTATTGATATACACAGCAATTATATTAGCTTTAGGATTGCTAACGGATGACGCAGTTGTGGTGCTTGAAAATATAGAGAGGCATCTGGTTAAAAACAAAGAGGACTTACAGTTAGCCATAAAAAATGGCACAAAAGAGGTTTTAAGTCCGATATTCGCAGGAACTGTAGCAACTATTGCTATCTTATTTCCACTTATGTTTGTAGGAGGTTTTCCGCAAAAGATATTTAAGCCTTTGATATCAACACTTATAATAGCGCTACTTATCAGTTACTTTTTGTCCATCACATTCATACCACTTCTCTCGGCATGGCTATACAAAAATGGAACAAAAAAGACAAAGATAGAGGATGCTTTTGAATGGTTTTATCAACATACTGTTGGAAAACTTGTTAAGCCATATGAGGGAATATTAAAATTTTCAAACAGTGGATGGAAGATAACAAGAAGAGTGGTTTTGACTCTAGGCGTTATAGCATTTTTAGCTTTTAGTTTAAAAAATGTGATGCCAACCATCGGTAGAGATGCGATGCCACCTATGGATACAGGTATTATCAAAGCTCAAATTGCATTTAGTGCGAACGAGAGTGTAGATAAGGCAGAAGCAAAACTAAAACCATTTTTAAAATGGCTACAAAAACAGCCGTGGACAGTTAGAAGCTCTATCGCATTTGGAAGTGAACCCGGAGTACTTAGTCTAGGAAGTGGCAATCTACCAACAGAAGCAACTATCACCATAAATGCAGTCAATAGATTTAAAAGAAAGAAAAATCTATGGGAATTAGAAAATGAGATAAGGACAAAACTTGCAACTCTAAAAGGTGTGAAAAGAGATGATGTTTATGACTTTGGAGCAACAGCAGTTTCAAGTATAAAAGCAACAGTCGATACGAGAATCAGCGCACCTACACTTGATGGCATGAGCCAATACTCTAAAAAGATTGCAAAAGCCATGAAAACAGTAAAAGGGCTTACATCAGTCTCCACAAGTTGGGACAAAGATTTCACAGAGTACATCATAGATGTAGATAGAAACAAAGCTTTGAAGTATGGATTGACACCATTTAGTATAGCGATGCAGATACCTATAAAAGGGCAAGTAGCATCACTAAACGCAAATTTGGAATCCATGAATACCCAATTTGTAAGAATTTATCTAAAAGACAGGTTTACTAAAAATCTAGAGACTCTGAAACTCTTGCCAATCAGTACAAGATTTGGAGAGATTCCGCTTTCACAAGTCGCAACTATTAAAAAAAGCTTGACTTATGCCAAGATAGAGAGAGACAATATGCTCTACTCTTTGGATGTAAATGGATATCGTGCAAAAAGACCAGTAACACATCTAACAGATGATGCTTTAAAAGCCTTAAAAAGTGTAGGAAAAGATGGTTTTATAATCAAGCAAACCGGAGATATAGTACAGATAAATGATAGTTTTGCAAGAATGCTAAAAGCTATAGGATTAGGTGTTGTAATTTTAATCATGAGTTTGATAGCTATCTATAAGTCAGTCAGAATGGCGTTCATCATGATACTTGTTTTACCGCTTTCACTAATAGGCGCTTCATGGGGAATGTTTATCTTCAACAAACCTAGCTGTCTTCCAAGTTTGCTGGGCATACTGCTTCTGTTTGGGATCATCATCAAAAATGCAGTCTTGCTCATAGACTTTTATCAGCACAATGAACAAGAGGGAAAAACTCCATTTCAAAGTGCTATAGATAGTGTAACAGTTAGATTTCGTCCAGTCATGATGACAGCTTTTGGAACGATAGCAGGCATGATTCCTATCGCCCTTGAGCAAGCAGTTGGACTAGAGAGGTTAAGCCCACTAGCTGATGTAGCAGTAGGTGGACTTTTGATAGGTACACTTTTGACTCTAGTTTATGTGCCAATGTATGCCTATATGTTTGATAAGAAAAGGACAAAAAAGGAGGCATAAGATGTTAGACTTTTTTGAATCAATAGCTTTTGGATTTAATGCCATTTCAAAGTGGAATATAGCCAAAATCGCGCTTATAAGTGGTTTGCTTATAAGTGTGGTTTTGGTGATTTGTGGAGTGATTTTTTGGAACCCGCTTGTTTCGATAGTTGGCTTTATGCTTGAACTTGTGCCATTTTCATTGGTGCGAACAAATGGAGCGGAGATTGTGTCTATATTTATTTGGATGCAAGCAGTGCTAATCACTTTTGCTTTGATTGTGGTATTGATCGGGACATTTTTATTTAAAAAGATGGATGGCAAAGAGTATAGTTATTTTTATATCATAAGCCTAGTAGGTAGTATAATCTTTTGGGGTTTGATTTGGTTTTTCGAGGGAGATTATCTACATGTAGAGCTTTTAAAACTTCTAAATTGGCTCCCTTTTGCAACGATAGACAAGAGTATGTCTTATATGATAGCTTGTTTGATTATATACAACCTAATCATAGTTTTTTCTCTTTTTGTTGCTAGTATTTTATCTCAAAAGGTATTTTTTGAGATAAACAGGGACTATTTTGATGATGATGTGGTTTATTCTAAAGAGTTAAATATACTTAAATACACCCTTAAAGATACAGCCATATTTATATTGCTCTGCGTGGTACTGTTTCCTCTGTTTTTTATACCTATTTTAAACTGGATAGTTCAGATAGGTTTGTGGACATATTTAGTGCGAAATACCTTTAAGTATGACGCTGGTACAGTATTGTTCAAAGATGAAAATGAGGTAAAATTGAAAAAAGCAAACAAGGCTATATGGTCTATCAGTTTTGTCTCTGCTTTATTTAATTTTATACCTTTCATAAATCTCTTTGGACCATTCTTTGGTGAAATTTCTATGTTTCACTATTTAAAAAACTCAAAGGAGTAAGAGATGTGGACACATTCAACAAAATGGCAAGGCGACTTGCCTGAAGGTGGAAAAGAGTTATTAGAAAAATTTAGTAAATATGCAAAGATAACAGGAGTTATATTTGTAATTTTAGGTTTGATTGGAATTATATTTCCATTGGCTTTGTCTATTGCTACAGTAGCATTTGCGTCATATTTGATGATAGTTGCTGGTTTGATTTCAGGCTATTTTACATGGGTGAGTAACAAAGAAGATTGGCTAGGGTGGTTAAAGAGTTTGGTTCTGTTCTTGATGGGAATGTTTATATTATACTACCCTATAAATGGGATCGCAGCCATCGGATTGATGCTCGTTTTTTACTTTTTTATGGATGCTTTTTCTGGTTTTGCCCTTGCTTTTTCTATGCGAGGACAAAGTGGCTGGTGGATTTGGTTATTTAACTCCTTCATATCTTTGGTTTTAGGCATCATATTTATGGTAGGTTGGCCATTTAGTTCTACTTATCTGGTAGGATTATTTATAGGAATCAGCCTATTTTTCGATGGTATCGCGATGCTTGCTGGAGGCAGTATTTGGAGCAAACTGGTAAAATGATAAAAAAATCATTTGGCTTATGGAGTGCAATATTTTTAGGTATCGGCTCTATGGTTGGAGCCGGTATCTTTGTACTTCTAGGTGAGGCCGGAGCGATTGCCGGCAATCTAGTATGGGTTTCGTTTATATTAGGTGGCATCATAGCGTTATCTGCTGGTTACTCTTTGGCGAAATTAGCAGGAGCATATCCAAGCAGGGGCGGTATAGTAGAGTATCTGGTGCAGTGCTATGGCGAGGGAGTATTTTCCGGTTCGGTTTCTATCCTTTTTTATATATCGTCTATTGTAGGCATTGCTATGGTTACAAAAACTTTTGGAGTTTACGCAGCTCATATGTTTGGGCAAAGTGGAACATTTTATACAGACCTTTATAGTCTTTTTATTTTGCTTGTTTTTGTCGCTATAAACTTAGCAGGTAGTTCATCTATAGCCAAAAGTGAAAATATAATAGTCATAACAAAGTTGAGCATCATAGCGATATTTACTGTTGCAGTGTTTTTTTATATCAAGCCGGAGTTGTTGTCTTTCAAAGATGCTCCTGCTTATAAAAATATATTTTTTGCCATATCATTGACTTTTTTTGCTTATGGTGGATTTAATGTCATAGCAAATACCGCTGAAGATATGGATGACCCTAAAAAAACGATGATGAAAGCCATGATATACTCTATAGCCATAGTTATGGTTTTGTATATCGCAGTTGTATTTGCAGTTTTTGGAAACTTGCCACTAAAAGAGATTATAAAGGCTCAGGACTATGCTCTTGCCGAAGCAGCAAAACCTGTTTTTGGAAAGATTGGATTTACGATTATGGCAGTAGCCGCATTGATATCTACATCTTCATCCATAAATGCAAACCTCTATGCCACAACAAACATAACATATCAAATGGCAAAAGATGGAGATCTTCCAAAAGTTTACGAGAGAAATGTGTGGCACAGTAGTGAAGGGTTGATAATCAGCGCTATTTTCTTAGTTTTAATGATACTGTTTTTTAAATTAAGCGAAATTGCAACGATTGGCTCGATATATATACTTTTTATACATGTATTTGTTCATGTCGGGCATCTTCTTAAGATTGGAGTTACGGGGGCAAGTAGGGCTATTATACTGTTTTCAATTCTAACTTTGATGGTTACGATAGTTCTAGCACTCATATATACTGCTCGACATGTAGAAAATATCGGTTACTATATAGTGGGAGGATTTATACTTTCATATGCACTTGAGATGATACTTAGATTAGGCACTAAAAGAGTGATAAAAAAACAAAAAAGGAGTAAAAATGGATGAGACAACAAAGGGGGTAAATGCCCTTAAAAAGGAGATTAGAACTGAAATAAGAGCTATCTTAAAACTCAACATGTCGTTCGAAGGATGGAGTGTACCTGAGATGGATGATAAAGAAGCAGCCACACAGATACTAGAGGTGATGCAAAAAGCATTAGACGAATTAAAAGAAGAGTATAAATAAAAAGGAAAATTAAAATGGATGATATGGTTAGAAATACACCACTAAAAGATGTAAAACCGATGAAGGTAGATGTAGAGAATTTTATAGAGTTGTACAATAATGACAAAGCGATTTTGTTAGACATCAGAATGCCTTTTGAAACAGCAGTTTGGGGAGTAAAATTTGCTACTGAGATACCATACAACGAGCTACCCGATAGGCTTGATGAGTTGCCAAAAGACAAAGTAATTGTTTGTGTATGTCCTGCCGAGTATAGAGCTAGCATGGCAAAAGAGTACCTTAGATACAAAGGATTCAATGCAAAAACCCTAAACGGTGGACTTCTAGCACTGATGGAGAGATTAAAAGGCGGAAAAGCTAAAGATATCAAACAAGGATAGAAATGTATGATTATATAGTTTATTTTTTAGTTACTCTCTTCTTCTCCTCGTTTTTTGCGATGGGAGGAGTTGGGAGTGCGATAGCATTAGTCTCTATATTTCCGATGCTTGGGCAGAGTTTTAACCTCTCCCGAGCTTTGGCTCTTTTTGTAAATACATCATCTACATTTAGTGCAAGTGTGATGAACTTTTACAGAGGTGTGCTTGATTTGAAATTTGCCATGCCTTTGGTCATAGCCGTGCTAATATCTACACCGATAGGAGCTTATCTGTCGCAGTTTGTAAATCATAAAATTCTCATGTGGATGTTGGTTGCATTTTTATTGATAAGTGCTACGCTGATGCTTTTTTACAAAAGAGAAGCAAAAACCAGCTACACAAAAACATGGGTTCTGTATGCTATAGGCTTAGGAGTAGGAGTCATCTCAGGGATGCTAGGAGTAGGAGGCGGAGCACTAATCATGCCACTTCTGATTTTACTAGGATTTGATGCAAAAAAAGCAGCATACTCTGTCAGTTTTGTCATACCTTTCTCTTCATTAGGAGCATTTATAACATACTTACAGTTCGTAAAGATGGATTGGTTTCTACTAGCAGATGTAACAGTAGCCGCCCTAATAGGCGGATACATAGGCGGAAAGATAATGCACTTCAAACTCTCACAAAAAAGCGTAAAAAAACTAATAGGAGTAGTGCTATACCTAATAGCTATAAAGA
>FXBE01000222.1_pt1 | contig 10369 bp, 9 predicted proteins | sample 5335311 | NCBI WGS metagenome assembly FXBE01 (sample SAMEA103928390, study PRJEB20085) | sediment metagenome | biome: marine biome; feature: hydrothermal vent; material: sediment | place: Atlantic Ocean | collected 2013-08-06T02:46:56 | depth 0.05 m | reverse complement strand
AAGCATGTGGGTATCGTGATATGGATTATTTGTATCTAAAAATCAGACAAGAAGCGCTTGCTGATGAGCAATAAATTGAATGTAATTTTGGGTCAGGATCTTGTAAATCACGATAAATTGATCAGCCAAAGTGGTAAAGAACCAGAAAAGGTGGGGTTCCCCTCTGCCGAAAGTGCTTTGTACAAACCTCCACGGGTTAAACCGGTAACTCTAGCCAGTCGGCTCTGTAGTGGTCTAATAGAACCGTTCATCTCCTTTTTCCACCCTATTGTCAGCTATTATCTCTCTAGTATTTATTCTTTAGTCAGATGCGAACTCAATAACATCCCTATGTTTATGGATATGATCAAATCAAGTATGATTCAAGAAAAGGGCGCATTCATCCGTATGCGGGGAACGCCCTCCTTTGATTTTGATATTCCCAAGGAAGGATTTTATCTCTATGCGGCTTGCCACATTTCCATGCTTACCCCTCGTTAGTGGGATTTCGGGTATTCCGCACCTTAAGGTATTTCTTGATGCTGATGATGTCATAGTCTCACCTACATCAAGACAATCTGCTGATATTGACCAAGTTGTCGGTTGGGGCCGCAAGCAGAATACTGCTCGGGCTATTCAGTTTTCTAAACGCCATGGGATTCCTTACGCATCTCTTGAGGATGGGTTTCTACGATCGGTTGGATTAGGAAGAGCGGGAAAATACAGTATTTCGTTAGTCGTCGATAAAACTGGAATACACTATGATGCAGGTCAGCCGTCTTATCTTGAAGAGTTGCTTAATGGCTCAGACGATATTTTCACTTCATCCTCAATGCAAACGGCGGATCAAGCCATTGCCTTTATCCTCAAGCATCAGATCTCAAAGTACAATGGCGCTCCGGATATGCCCGCTGACCGATGCTCTTCAAGTAAAAAAAATGTATTGATTACTGACCAGGTTGCTGGTGATGCTTCGATTATCTACGGTGCCTCAACATTTAGTCTGGATGAAATGATTACCGCTGCCAAGGATGAGAATCCTGATGCAAATATCTATGTGAAACTCCATCCGGAAAATATTCAGGGGTTTCGCAAAAGCTTGTTTTCTGGGTACAAAGAAGATTCTCGAATCCAGTTTATTACTGAAGACTTTAACCCTCTATCCGTACTCGAAGTGATGGATAAGGTTTATGTTGCAACGTCACAGATTGGATTTGAAGCGCTCTTGATGGGCAAAGAAGTTGTCTGTTTTGGAATACCTTTTTACGCAGGATGGGGTTTAACAGACGACCGAGAGAAATGCTCGCGGAGAATAAAGAAACGCTCGGTTAAAGAAGTGTTTGTTGCGGCGTACATGCTCTATAGCCGCTACGTAAACCCGATTACTAGAAAACGCTGTGAAATACTTGAAGCTCTTGAATATCTTGAGCTGCAGACAAGGATGGAGAGACTTAACCGTCCTGACATCTATTGTTTTGGAATTCGTCACTGGACTCGGGTTAACATTAAACCGTTTCTATCCTCGAATCATAACAAGGTCGTCTTTGTAAAAACCGTTGCAGCCGCAAAAAAATCGGGGATAAAACAGGATGATCAGGTGGTTATTTGGGGAACTAGGAAACCTAGTGGTTTAGATGAACTTATTGAGATCACTCAGAAACCACCTATATCAATGGAAGACGGTTTTTTACGTTCGGTTGGGTTAGGATCGGATTTTGTGCGACCTTCTTCACTGGTACTGGACCCTGAAGGAATCTACTTTGATCCATCGCAACCCAGCCGCCTGGAATCTTTACTCCTCAACACCCAATTTAGTCAAACATTACTTCACCAGGCCGTTCAGATAAGAGCAAAGATTATTCAGTCCAGGCTCACGAAATACAATCACGAACCGCATCAAGATGTGGAAATCTCAGCCGCTGGAAATAGAAAAATCATTCTGGCACCCGGTCAAGTCGAAGATGATGCGTCCATTAAACTAGGTTGCGAATCTGTTAATACTAATTTGAGTTTACTGCGTGCGATACGAGAAAGATCCCCTGATGCCTATATCATCTACAAGCCTCACCCTGATGTTGCCAGTGGAAACAGGAATGGTAAAATCACCAGCGACGATGCGCTAAATTATTGTGATCAAATTATTGATAGCGTGAGTATCTCTGCCTGCCTGGACAGTGTCGACGAGGTTCACACCATGACCTCACTGGTTGGATTTGAGGCACTAATGAGAAAACTTCCAGTGACCGTCTATGGAAGACCGTTTTATTCTGGCTGGGGATTAACCGAGGATTTGTTACCCAATCCGCTTCGTTCCCGATGCCTGTTACTAGACGAGTTGGTTGCGGGATCATTATTACTTTACCCTCGCTACTATGACTGGGAATCTAGTTCATTTACCGATTGTGAAGGCATCATCGATAAATTAATCTCCTCTAGAGAAAAAGCTGCGAAAAATAAAGGATTGGGCCGCTTACAAGTAACCTATATTGAAAGGCAAGTTAAAAAACTAGGCATGCTCATTAAAGGCATAGCGCATGCCTGATAACATCCTACTGCTCCAAGGCCCCGTGGGTCCATTCTTCAGCCGCTTGGCCGAAGAATTTGAAGGTCATAGCCACAAGGTTTTTAAGATTAACTTTAATGGTGGGGATGCCTTTTTCTATAACCGCAGTGGCGCTTTCAATTTTAATGGAAAAGCGGAACAATGGCCCGATTATATGAGAGACAAACTCAAATCACTTAGTATCGACCGTATCTACTTATTTGGTGATTGCCGAGAATATCATCGTAAGGCACAAGAGGTTGCCAACCACGCCAGTATCCGTGTTTTCGTTTTTGAGGAGGGTTATCTAAGGCCAAACTATATTACTTTAGAAGAAAACGGTGTAAATGGTCACTCAAGCATCCCCCAGGTTGTAGAACATTATCGACAAGAAGAGCGCCCTACCCTACCTTCCGATAAAGCGGTCGGAGCCAGCTTTTATCATGCAGCTATCTACGCGATGCTGTATTACATAACCAGTGCTTTAAGTAGAAGTCAGTTTCAATATTATCAACATCACCGCCCATTAAAGGTATTGTCTGAAGGATCTATTTGGTTAAAGTCTCTTTGGCTTAAGCTAGAGTTTCGTATTACTGAGCGTGCCTCAGTTCGTGACTTATTAGATGAATCGTCTACCGTATATTTTCTTGTGATTCTACAGGTCCATTCCGATATGCAGGTTAAAGTACACTCATCCTACTCTTCTGTAGAATCGTTTATTGAAGAAATGATTATTTCATTTTCTAAAAATTCGCCTAAAGGCACAAAGCTGGTTCTAAAGCACCACCCCTTCGACAGAGGATATCGGAATTATAATCGCCTAATAATCGAACTTGGGAAACAACAGGGGATTATTGACAGGCTTGTGTATTTACACGATTGGAATTTACCCAAATTATTACAACATGCGCATGGTGTTGTAACAATTAATAGTACCGTGGGTCTTTCCTCAATCCACCATGGAACCCCTGTTATCACAATGGGTCAAGCGATCTATGATATCCCCGGTCTTTCTTTTCAAGGAGAACTGAAGGACTTCTGGAATAACGTCGGGAAAATGGATGCAGAGCTTTATCAACGCTTTCGCGCCTGGTTACTGCGTAATAATCAGTTGGTAGGGAGCTTCTATCGACGCAATACTTCCTTGCAATCTCCCACCGGACTTAGATGGCCTTCGAGCGTCGCTGAAGAGCATGGATTGACTTACGCTCGCCCTGATACTGGAAAAATAGTTCCCAGCTATTAATTGTTGCGAAAGTATTGGCAGTGATCTTTCATTTTATCCTTAAAATGAACCGTATTTCGTTACTGTGACCTGCCAATACTTATGCAACGATCAATACATGGCTTCTCTGTGAGTCAATACACTGGAGAGTCAGTTTTGATTAGAGAAAGCACCGAGCTAAATCGCATAGTTCTTAGGGCAAGGCTAAACTATTGAGGATTAGATCGGGCATGATGCCATCCGCAACTCGTCATCAATATAGTCTACCTGCCATCCATGGCAGTGGATTCCGGCCAATCCCTGGCCAGAATGACGAGGCATTGAATAGTTATTAATCTACCAGCAATCTCAATGCATCAATTTGATATTGGTGAATATGATGAGCCAAGATCTCCTGGTCTTTTTCATCGATATGGGTGAATGATGCTCCTATAGACCACCCATGAGTCATCTCATCGCGCACCGGTTCACAGCGCGTTACCTTGGCAAAAAATAGTAACGCCGCTTGGGAAGGAAACAGGCGGATTGCAATTTCTATCAGGCTATTCTCCACAAAGTTGGTCTCAGATTGAAACTGAAGCCCAGAGGTACTGAGGTTAACCAGATCGGAGGGAAGCACGGGTAGCAAACTTTGGCAGGCTTTGGTACTTTTCTCGAGCTTTTCGATCTTCTCTTCGAGATAGCTAATATACGAATAAGCCTCAGGACAGCGCTTTTGTACCTGGCCAAGGCTAAATTTTTTATAGTCCGCAATCGGATCAGAATCTGGGGCCTGCGCCAGTTCTCGTCGCCGTAGTTCGAACCGTTGATTAGCCTGCTGCACTTCATCATCGAGACAACGCACAAGTAGCGCAACCCGATCATTAATACGAAATCCATGACGATGGTTTTCTTGATTGTCCATAGCTTTTCTCCCTTATCACGGAGAATGAACGCTGGAGCAACAAAATTGAAGTGTATAATGCTCAGATTTGAATAATGGAATACGACCCTGGCTTACGTCTATACCCGTTTTAACCTGCCACTATTTAGCCTTGAGATAGTTTTCCCTTTGCAAGAGAAACAAGGGTAACCCTAAAGAAACACCAACAGTAAGTGTTCCCACGATAGGAATCCATAGCTTCTTTATACTTAATCTATTTCCTTCAGCTAGTATGAATCCTATCAACACGGCAGCCGACACTATTACATCAAGCCAGGCAAACGTGCTGATTTTGTTTTCTGTTGCCTGTTGAAACAGTGTGGAAACACTTAATCCATTTTCGTATAGCCAGGGAAAAAATTGGCTAAATGGAAGAATTACTCCAAGAACACACATTAAGGCATAGAATATCTTCATGTTTTTCCATAGATTGGCGTTTGGTAAATTATCAATCTGAAATCGTTAAAATTTTTTCTACTATTATCTTTCCGGTTTTTTCATCATCTAATAATAAATGCTCTGCGCCTGGAATGAAATGGGCCTCGCAATTAGGAATCTGAGCAACGAACGTTTTTCTCGAAGAAATAGGCATCAGTGTATCTGCTTCACCGTCCTACAGAAGCACAGGAAAATCTAACCTATTGAAATCCAAACCCCAAGGCCGAGAAGATCCGCGTCGGCATCGCTAAAGCGCAGGCGAGCACATAGGGACCACCACCAGACTCTCTCGCAACGTGAAAGTGCTGAACATTCAGATAATCCGCTAACATCGGCAGGCCAGTGTTGTATTTCTCGATTAGGCTGTGGCGATGACAAACCATAACCCGGTCGCTCTGGTGCTATTATTCTAAGATTATACGTTTTAACTATCTGTTCATCTTCAAGTCCAAGTACGCGGCTACCTGGTGTTCCGTGGAAAAGAAATATCGGCACGCCCTCAGAGGCTCCATAGACAAAATAACCTAAGCTTCGCCCATCTGATAATGTCAGGATGTTATCTTGCATTAGAACTTCGCTTTAACACCAAAAGAAATTAAAAACGGTAACTGGTGAACTTCCTCACGTTGTGAATAATCTTCATTGTAGTCGTAACCCGCGACATTCTTGCGATTGTAAGCATTGATAAGCTCAATATAACCCGTCACGTCTACGCGTTTAAAATCAAACTGTCGATCCGTGCGAATATCAAGGCGATGGTAGTCTGCAACACGATCTGAATTTATTTCACCATAGACTGGGCGGAATCGACCTGGACGTTCTGGATCCGCTTCTCCGCCGATAATCGGAGTCTCTGGGGAGCCGCTGTGGTACCACCACTTCACACCAAGTTTCCATTTTTCAGTCATTTTGTACTGCGCGACAAGCGTTGCAATGACGGGTTGGTCAAAATCAAAGTCAAATTTTTGCCCTGTTAAATTGTTCTTGCGCTCCGCTTTTGAGGCGCTTAACGAAAGCCAACCTGACCAACGATCGGTAAGATCCTTTTTAATAAGAGCTTCAACACCATGAGCCGTACCTTCACCATCATTACTATAACGAGTATCCGGATGACTGGTAACAAGGTCGGTAAATTCTTTATAGTACAGTTCAGATTTCCATTGCCAACCGTTATCCATAAAATGCTCTAGCCCCACAACCGCATGATGGGATTCATGATGATTAAGATCAGGATTACCAAACACTTGCTCCACTTGCCCAAATTCAGGGAACTGATGGTACTGACCTATACCCGTCGTCAATATCCAATCGGGGGCCGTTTCGTATTCCACCCGAAAACGTGGCTCCAGAAACGATTTATCAAGATAGTCTTCGGTGTGTAAACTCACCCCTGGGGTAATGCTGAGACGATCATTTAAAAACCAAGTATCCTCAACAAATAACTCCCAATCCTGAACAGTCAATTTCCGTGCGCTTGCAAGTTTTTGAGCATCAGTAACACTACAATCCACGTCAAACTCGGTACAACCTGGATCCTTAAAGCTTAGATCATAATCGGCTTGACTAGTCTCCCAAATACCTCCAACCGTTAAACGATGATCATTCCCCAAAGGTTGAATAACGCGCCCTTTCAGAAACCAACTATCAACAGTAGACTTGAACCGACCAGCTTCTGCGGCAATATTTTCGCTCCGTGAGGTTGAATGACCCAAGGCCGTCCTTATTTCGCGCCCCGAATCGTTTTCGTCGCTCCACACCAGACCCTGGCTATGAAACTGCGTATCTTCGACGTGTAATCCGATCAAATCGGGTTCATTCAGGATATCCTCATTATTTTCCTTAAGATCAAAACGCGTTTCATCGCTCGCACCATTCAGTATCAGCTTCACATCGCTTTGGTCGTTAAGCTTCCATACATACTTTCCTTGATAATCGGTAAACTTGGGGAACTGAACAAACTCAATCCCATCCTCATCATCCACAACAACATCTTCTAAAAGAAGATCAATGTAACTGGCACGTGCAGCGAGATAAAACGATTGATTTTCGGTAACTGGCCCCTCAATCAACGCCCCCGCCTTAATAAAGCTGATATCCAGCGTGGTGGTTAACTTGTCAGTGACAGGATCGCGTAACTCAACATCAATGACAGCACCTGTAGCATCATTGAATTGAGCTCCAAAAGCTGCTGGGTAGAGGTTGAACTCATCCACTAATTCGTCATTAAAAACGCTAACACTGCCTCCCAAATGGAATAAATACCCCGCTGGTAAGAAGTCGACAACATAGAGATTATCCTCAGGGCGCGACCCACGCACCGCAGGTTCAGCACTACCATCATCTGGCACCGCAATACCCGGCATCGATTGGATCGCACGTAATGGATCGCCCCCACTGCCAGGTACCGTTTTCAGTGTCTCCATATCCAAGCCTATCCCACCTGGAACTTCAGGATCAGCATTTTTTTGTGCTTCGACATCAACAGTATCCAACTCATCATTTGCCTGAGCAGGTAGACAACTAAAGCCTGCTGTTAATACAATAATCACTAACAAATATTGGTTATTCTGCATATTTATTCCCTGGATATTGGCTTACTTTTTAGCTTCATTTAGCGAAATAGAGAACTTTGCACCACCAAAATTCGATTGGGAACACCCCACCGAACCGCCATTCCGCTCTACGATACGTTTTACAATAGATAGCCCCAAACCCGTTCCGCCAGACCCCCGCTGTCGACTGCTATCTAACCGAACAAATGGTTCAAAGATCTTCAACCGGTCAGCTTCTAATATGCCATGGCCATCATCATCCACATGAAAGGACAGTCGATCAATGTCGTGAGTTACCGAGAGTTCAACTTTCGACTTAGCGTAACGCGCTGCATTGGACAACAAATTTCGTATCGCGCGTGACATTGCTCGTTTGTCAAATCGTGCGGTTTCAATCCCTGTATCGATATTGAGATTAAATTTCAACGGGGGATAAATATCCGAAAACTCTAATACGAGCGATTCCAACCAGTCCTGTAGAACATGTCTGTCTGGATGGATTAGATAGTCTGCTCGGTCGTAGCGCGCATGGGTTAACAGTTCGTCGATTAGAGATTCAAGTTCACTTAGGTCGCGATCGATATTCTCTATGTAGCGTTTCTGGTCAGTTTTATCCGGTTGTTCACGCAACATCTCATGCGCAAAGCGCAGCCGAGCTACGGGTGTTTTAAGCTCATGAGAGACGGCATTGGTAAGGTCTTTGTGGCCATCAATGAGCTGTTTTATTCGCTTTGCCATTGAGTTAAAGCTGCTACCTAGATCAAACAACGCTGAACCCTTTGATAGATCGACGCGTGACTCCAAGTCGCCCTCTCCTAAGGCAGAGGCAGATTTTTTAAGTCGCAGTAAATCGCGCCAAAAAGGTACGGACCAAAGTAGCACTGCAATCGCCATAAGCAGTGCTAGAAATATCGCTCCCACAGCAATCACTCGCTCATCAATATGATGATCACTGACGGGACCGGCCTTGAGATAAAGGTCGTCCCTGCCAATCGCCGTGTAGTATAGTTCCTCACTGCTATTCAGCTGTAACCCAACAATACGTCCTCTACGTAACTCGTCCTTTTGTTCCTTGCTTAATTCCAAATCCTTAGAGTGAAGTAACTGTAAAGGAAAACCGAAGTGCTCCCGCAATTCTTTTACACCTTGGTAGGGATCGTCGTAGTCATCCAACCACTTGCGAATTAGAAACGCAGTACCTCTACCATCGCGACGAAAGCGCTCATCTTTTGAATCTACAAGCGCATTATATATAGCGTAATCACTATCTCGGATTCGATACCAATATCCCTCGGTTTCTTCGTACAAATACAGCAGCCCGCCTTCTAGTAATCTACGACGTTGAGAATTACTGATATCTATCTTATCAATTCGACTTAATTTTAATTCACGAGAAAACTCTTTGCTAAGCCCCTTGATCTGCGCATTCCAACGTGACTGAGGTAGATTTTCGAGTTCCTTTTCAAATAAAAAGAAGGTTCCTTGATATTGTTCCGCGATCGAGTCTTGGATCCAATCGTCAACTACATAGTGAACAAGATTACCCGGAAGAAAAATGATTACCAGAAGAGAAATAATAACCAATAGATAGAGTTTCAGAAAAACACGTATCAAGTCAGCATCCCCACAAATAAGTAGCCACTGCCACGCACCGTTTTGATTCGTTGAGGACTTGCGGGATTATCGCCCAGTTTTTTGCGCAGCCTAGAAATACGCAAATCAATAGATCGATCCATGCCGTCGTAATCAATACTACGTAACTGACTCAGTATGTCATCACGGTTCATTATTTCACCTGCATTGGATGACAGTAGCCAGAGCAAATCAAATTCTGCCGTCGTGAGGTCCAGCAGGTCGCCTTTCAAATGAGCTTCTCTATTGGAGGCATTTATTTTAAATCCATCGAAGTGATATTCATTACTAGAAGGGAGTGAGTGATGACCATGAACTCGGCGAAGCACTGTCTTAATGCGTGCCAGCAACAAGCGCGGCTGAACCGGTTTGCAAATATAGTCATCCGCTCCCAGTTCCAATCCAAGCAGCTGATCGATATCTTCATCCCTAGCCGTGAACATTATCAGCGGCCCCGAATACTTTGGACGGACCTCGGAACAAACTTCAAATCCATCTTTGCCGGGTAGCATAATATCCAATATTACAAGATCAGGACGCTCGGTAAGGATTCGTTCCACAGCAGTGTCACCGCGTAACTCAACCACAACATGAAAGCCGTGTTTTTGCAGGTATTCCTGAATTAAGGCGGCAAGAGGCTCATCATCTTCAATAAGTAGTATCTTTTTCTTTGCATTATCAGACATTACTAAGCTCTGGCATCAGTTTCGTTAGAAACACCAAAAATAGAAATCAGATTCAGGAACATCAAGCATTTCATCACTCACCTCTTTTGTCAATCTGAGCCAATACGATAAGTCTTTCGTTATCACGGGTCTGTTGCAGTATGGTGTCGTTATGTAACAAAACGTATCCGAGGATAAAGAACCAACAACTCTCAAAATCTATTTTCTTGATACCAATCGATACAAAAAACCAACAGCTTCTAACCACCCACTCCAATATCATAGTGTCGTTGGATTTCCTATCCTGTCCTTGGGCACTATCACCTCTCTGACGCCAACAGCGAGCGGGGGAATTCCTCAACGAGACCAAAAGTTCATGAAACATTTGCAGACTATCTAACATTAATCAAAAAT
>FXBE01000221.1_pt1 | contig 10371 bp, 12 predicted proteins | sample 5335311 | NCBI WGS metagenome assembly FXBE01 (sample SAMEA103928390, study PRJEB20085) | sediment metagenome | biome: marine biome; feature: hydrothermal vent; material: sediment | place: Atlantic Ocean | collected 2013-08-06T02:46:56 | depth 0.05 m | reverse complement strand
GTATAATATTGTCTTAAAATCTAACGCAAAGTATAAAATTGAAAAAAAGATTGGCTGTTGCATTTACAGGACCTTCAAATAGCGGTAAAACAACATTGATACTCAAAGTTGCACGCAAGTTGATACATGAGCATCATTTAGAAGTCGCTATCATTAAGCATGATCCAAAGGATAAAGCGCGTTTTGATGTTGAAGGTAAAGATAGTTATAAGTTTAGTGATACAGGGGCGGAAGTTATTGTAACCTCTCCAAATCGTACAACATACTTTTCAAACAAGCATGCAGAACTTGAAGAGATGGTACGACTCTTTGATTCCTTTGACCTATTACTTGTAGAAGGATTGAAAAATCTCCCTCTTCCAAGGATTAGTATTTTCAGAAATACAATAGATAAAGACTATTTTCCTTATATGAATGCTTTAGCCATTGATGAGACTATTGATTTAGTAAAGTATGAAATTCCTCAAGGAGTAGATGTTTTGGATCTAAACAATCCAGATACAGTCATTGAGTGGATTTTTAAAAATGCAAAAAAAATTTAAGGATAAAAAATTGAGAGATATATTTGATGCTATTCAAAACAGTGCGAAAAGAATTAAAAATGCCATTGATGTTAAAGATATAGGTTATTCACAGCAGGAGAACTCTTCTGGTGAGACACAACTAGAGCTTGATATTAAGTGTGATATGATTGTTGAAGAGGAATTTTCTCGTGTCGCTTCTATTCATACTATTGTAAGTGAAGAAAAAGAGCATGCTATGTTACTGCATGAAGATGGAAAATATTATGTAGCATATGATCCTCTTGATGGCTCTTCACTTGTTGATGTCAATTTAAGTGTAGGTTCTATTTTTGGAATTTATGAGGGTGGATTTGGTTCACAAAATATGATTGCTGCATGTTATGTTGTCTATGGTCCGCGTGTAGAGATGGTCTTTACAGAGCATAAAGTTAAACTTTATCTTTTACAATCAGGGGATTTTGAATTTGTTAAAGAGATTCATCTCACTGAAAAAGGTAAGCTTATGGCTCCTGGTGGTACGCAACAAAATTGGGAAAAATACCATAAAGCCATGATAGATGGTTTCTTTGCCGAGGGGTATCGCCTTCGCTACTCTGGTGGAATGGTACCTGATTTACACCAAATTTTACTCAAAGGCGGAGGACTCTTTAGCTACCCTGCTACAAGTGACAAACCAGAAGGAAAATTGCGTCGTCTTTTTGAAGTTTTCCCTTTTGCTTTTACCTATGAAAAAGCTGGTGGTGAAGGTATCAATGGAAAAGAGAGATTAATGGAACTTGGATATGCACATATTCACGATACATCTCCATGCTTTTTTGGATCAAAAGAGGAAGTTCAAAGGGTAAAAGAGGTTTATGCAGCCAATGCATAACAGTAAAGAAAAAGATAAATTTGAGTTACACCTTGATGCTATGATGGAAAAAGTTTATACTTGCCAAAAAGAGAAGAACCATAAAAGTTGTTCTCTTTGCCCAGACTATTTTGCCTGTGAGTTGCGCGACGAGTATGTTAAAGCTGTCTATAACTCAATGTCTAAAGGTGCTACGGGAGGATTTGAGTTCTAAGAAATTTTAAATTTCTAAAGAACTATCTTCTCCTCAAATGCAACAATATGCGCATCAAGACCAAGTTTCTCTTTGAGTACCTCTTTAAATACTTTTTGAGACTCTTTTTCCCCATGAACTAAAAATACTTTTTTCAAATTTTTAATATTTTGAATCCATTTCAAGATTCCATGCTGATCTGCGTGAGCCGAAAAACCATTAATGGTATGAATAGAAGATTTGATGATAATATCTTCGCCATAAACATTAATCCATTTTGCACCATCGACTATCTCTCTGCCAAGTGTTCCAACGGCTTGAAACCCTACAAATATAACAGCATTGCGTTTATCCCAGATTCTATGTTTAAAGTGGTGGGTGATGCGTCCACCATTACACATTCCACTTCCTGCAATAATAATGGCTTTACTTTTTATGTCATTAATACCTTTAGAGGCTTCTGGAGTTTCAGTATAAATGAGAGAATCAAAATTAAACACAGCACCATTCTCTTTTACATTTTTTTGACACTGTTGCGTGAGTTCATTTTCATAGTTACGATAAACGGCTGTTGCTTTTGTTGCCATTGGCGAGTCTAAAAACACCTTACATTTTGGCAACTCTCCACTCTCATACATCTCACGCAAGATACAGAGTAACTCTTGAGTGCGTTCAACTGCAAAAGAGGGAATAAGTACATTACCTTTTGCATTGATAGTATCTACAATAACTTTTTTGAACTCTTTAATGGTTAAATCAATTGGTTGATGTTCTCTGTCTCCATAGGTTGTTTCCACGTAAAGAGCTTCTGCTTTAGAACATTTGTCTAAATCTGGAAGAACAAGTTCGTTATTGTTACCAATATCTCCAGAAAATACAATCGTATGAGAATCGCCATTTTCCATATAACTCAATTCAATAAAAGCAGATCCTAAAATATGTCCAGCATTTCTGTAAACAAAACTAATGCCCTCACATAAATCATAATATTTGTCATACTCAGGATTTATCCAAGTTGTCATTTCAAAAGTTTTATCTACATCAAGTGGCTCATAGAGTGGTTTGGAGAGTTTTGTCTCGCGCCCTTTTCTCAATGCTTTTTTGTATCGTGTTTGGAAATCTTCTGTCATTATTTTTGCACTATCCATTAGAATGATCTGTGCCAAATCCATTGTTGCAGATGTTGCATAGATAGTACCTTTAAAGCCCTCTTTGACAAGTTTTGGAATACGCCCAACATGATCCAAGTGGGCATGCGTTACAAGAAGATAATCTATGGTTTTTGGATCAAAACCAAAAGGCTGTTCATTCATCTCCTCCTCTTGACCTTGAAACATACCACAATCTATCATAACTTTAACGCCACCAACTTCTAGCACATGACAAGAACCTGTAACCTCTTGCGTTGCACCATATGATCGAACTTTTGCCATTGTAAATCCTTTAATTATTGTCTTATTATACGCCTAAGAAGCTTATAGTAAAACCTCTTTTGTTGTAATGTGTAACTTTTCATCAAACTCATAGTGATATATCTCGCCCGTTGGAATCTCTAAATTGACAACATCCTCTGGTGAGATTTCTTCAAGATACATAACCAGTGCGCGCAGAGAGTTTCCATGTGCGGAGATTAATACTTTTTTGCCTTTGAGCAGTTCTGGTTTGATGGTTGCTTCGTAATATGCAACAACTCTTTTTTTTGTATCTTGGAGTGATTCGCTTAGAGGAAGCAGCTCTTTAGGTAAGGTGGCATATTTTTTATCGTTTTCTACCACTCTTGGGTCATCTGCTTTTAGTTTTGGAGGAGCAACATCATACCCTCTTCTTACTGCCAAAAAAGCCTCTTCGCCGTACTCTTTTTCAACTTCCTCTTTATCTCGTCCCTGCCATGCACCATAATGGCGTTCATTGAGTTTGTAAGAACGGATGGCATCAATATGTTCCCACTCAAGTGTTTGTAGTACAATATCTGCTGTATGAATAGCGCGTTTAAGCCATGATGTAAAACAGATATCTGGATAGATTTTGTGATGCAAAAGAAGCTCACCCGCTGCCTTTGCCTCAGCTCTGCCCTGCTCGCTTAAATCCACATCACTCCATCCTGTAAAGAGGTTTTGTTGATTGTAAATACTCTGTCCGTGTCGTATTAAAATAAGTTGTGACATTTTATAATTTCTCCGCAAAATAGGAACTTCGTACTAAAATTCCAGAAGCAACAGCCAAAAATCCCATGCTGTAAGCCTCCTCTTTCATCTCCTGAAAAAACTCTTCTGGGTAATAGCACTCTACTGGGTGATGCTTTGGTGATGGCTGGAGATATTGCCCAATGGTGAGCTCAGTAACACCAACATCTAAAAGCTCCTGCATACTCTCACGCAACTCTTCCCTACTCTCACCTAATCCAACCATAAGAGAAGATTTAACACTGCAATTACTCTTAGTAGCATAATACTCCAAAACTTTTAACGAACGGTTATAATCACTCTGTGGACGCACAAATTTGCTCAGGCGTCTTACTGTCTCTTGATTGTGTGCTAGTTTCTTGGCATCCGTTGCAATAATGCAATCAAGGGAGGCACTATTGGCTTTAAAGTCAGGTGTTAAAAGCTCTATTTTAGTCTCTGGATTTTTCTCTTTTATAGCCCTCACGCAGTCGCTAAAGTGCCCTGCTCCATAATCTTGTAAATCATCCCTATCAACAGAAGTAATAACAACATAACGCAGTTGGAGTGCATGAATTGCTTCTGCAAGGCGTTTTGGTTCATTGGTATCAACATTGCGTGGAGAGCCTGTTGCAACATTACAAAAACGGCATGCTCGCGTACAGATATTACCAAGAATCATAAAAGTGGCACTCCCCCTTGCATAACACTCTGCACGGTTTGGACATGCTGCAGATTCACAAACTGTTGTGAGTTGGTTGCGTGATAAAACTGACTCCATATTGGCAACTATCTCAGGATGAGGCGCGCGTACTTTTGGTTTATACTGTTTCATGAAAACTCTTTTTTATGGCTTCTATCATGTAAGTATCTACTTGCGCTTGCGTGAGATTGAGCCCCTCATTTTTTAGTGAAGTAGCTTTTATGCCTTGAAGATTACAGGGTGCAACACGATTATGAAATGCTAAATCAACATCCACATTAAGCGCTACTCCATGCAAAGAGACTCCTTGAGAGTAACGAAAACCCAGTGAGGCGATTTTGTTATTTCCTATGTAAAAACCGGGGTTTTTCTTGTCGTAAAAAACTAGAGGTAGGTTGTCTTTAAAAAAATCCTCAAAGGCATCAAGCACTTTTTTATAAAATCGAGCCGGATTTGTAACCTGAAAGCAGAAATAGTAGATATTTTGACCAGGGGTATGACAAGTGATAGAACCACCTCGGTCACTCTCTAGTGTGGCAACATCAAAAACCTCTTTGCAGCTGCTTCCAATGGTAAAGACATTGGGGTGCGAACAGATTATGAGATGGTTTTGTTTATCTCGACAAGCCTGAGAATGAACCTCTTGCATCTCTTTGCGTGAGCGTTCATACTCAATAAGCCCCCATTGATGAAGTATCATAATCTATAAAAAGTTCTCTCTAATGCTTCAGAAAAGGTTGGATGTGCTAAGATTGTTCTTTTTGCTTCAGTCGCATCCATTTCCCCTGCCAAACTCATGGCAATAGTTGCAATAAGCTCCTCTGCGTGAGGAGAGAAAATCTCACCACCTAAGATAAATCCCTCATCATCTACATAGCTTATCATCATCCCATGGTTTGCATGATTGTAAACGGAATAGGTAAACTGGTTGAGTGTAACAAGGCTCTCTTTGTAGCTAATATTTTGCGCTTCAAGCATTGTTTTTGTTTTTCCAACAAAGGCATAACTCATGGGTAATGTGTGAATAAATTGAACAACATTTTCAAGATTGAGTGTACGAGGATTTTTTCCTAGAATCTGTTGCGTGACAAAGAGTGTTTGTGCCCGTGCTGCGTGAGCGAGTTGGAGTTTGCCGTTACAATCCCCAATAGCATAATGTTTCACTTGCGTCGTCTCAAAAAGCTCATCTGTGACAATCGCTTTTTTTACTGCAATGCCATCAAAGGCAACAACATCACGGTTTGCAATGCGACCAGTAGCAACTAACATCAAAGGAGAATATACAGATGTGCCATCTTCAAAAGTGACATGCACACCTCTACTTGTACTTTTTGCTTTAGTAATGGGATGATTATCCAAGATAGTTACCCCTATCTTTTCAAGTTGTGAGCGCATTTGAAGTTGAATCTTTTCATGAGCATTTTTAAGGAGTTTGTCCTTGCGATTGACCAATGTAACCTCACAGCCCGCAGTAGCGAAAAAACTTGCCATCTCAAGCCCAATCGCTCCAACTCCATAGATAAGAATCTTTTGAGGTAGTTGCTTTAGCATCAAAACTTCATCACTTGTAATAATATCTGTTTTGTTGTACTCAATACCTTCAGGAATAAAGTGGCGTGAGCCAGTACCTATGACAATATGCTCGGCTTCTAAAACATCCCCATTGACTGCTACTTTATGAGGGGCAATAACTTTTGCCTCCCCTTCAATGAGTTCTACATTTGCACACTGTTTTTGAACAACCTTTGTCACACTCGTCAAAAGTGCCTCTTTTTTCTCTGCTAGGGTCTGCATATTGAGCTCTAATGTACCACTAAAAATCTCATTTTTACTCTCAAAAATAGTATTAGCATAGTGCAAAAACATCTTAGAGGGAATGCACCCCTTATGCAGACACACGCCACCAAGCTGATTCATATCTCTCTCTATCAAAGCCACCTTTTTTCCACTCTTTGCAGCAACAATTGCTCCCGCATAATTAAGCCCACCACCTATGTAAATAATGTCATAGTCATACATTTTCATTTTCCTTAAAGTTAAGAGGATTTTGCAACTCACTTTTCACATCTCGCATAAAAAGTCCTGCTTCATATCCATTAATATAACGATGATCACAAGTCAGTGTAATGGTTATATATCCGTTTTTTATGGCACCTATGGCTGCTATGGCGCTGTCGTCTTTATTTATCATCGCATCAAAACGCTCTACGCCTAGCATGCCAAGATTAGATATTCCAAAGGTGGAACCCTGCATATCGGCTTGCGTGAAGGCTCGTTTTTTTAGCTTTTCTTTAAAAGTGTGTAGCTGTTGCGTGAGCTCTTGTATGGAGGCTTTGTTGGCATCATGAACTACAGGCATATAGAGGTCTTTTTCATTGGCTACTGCAACAGAGATAGCAGCATTTGGCATAAGTTTTATACTCTCTTTGTCTAAAACAGAGCGAAATGCTGGGTGTTGTATCATTACCTTTGCAAATATTTTTATAAGCCAAGTAGTAATGCTTACTTCAGAATACTTTTCTAAAAGATGCGCATCACACTTCTCATAAATATGAAAAACTGGTTTTTTTACTGCATTTTCTACATTGGCAATAATCGCTTTTTGCATGGCAGAGAGTGGCTGTGGAAGTGCTAACTCATGCTCTTTTATGTAGTTTTGCACTTCTGTAATATCTATTTTGTGATCCAATTGAAAAAGATTGGCACTGAGTTGATACTCTTGAAGTAGTTTATAGGCTTGAGGCGTAAAATAACGCTCTAATACATACGCCTCAATATCTTCTGCGTGAAGCTGTTTTTTTGCATCTTTTTGTACCATTTTTGTCAAATCAACGCCATAAGCAGCCGCTTTAGCCCTTGCTTTTGGAGAAACACCCTCTTGATGAGGGATTTTTATCTCTTGTTTTATTTCTACTTCTTGTTTTGGTGGAAGTGTTACTTTGTGTGGAGGTTCTGTTTTCTTTTTCTCTTCTTTTGGTTTTTCTTGTGGTTTTGGTGCTTCTTCAGCTATTGTTGTATTTTTATCGGTATTTATGTGTGCAATGACGGTACCCACAGGAACTTCTGCATCCTCTTTTACTTCCAAAGAGGCAACGACACCCTCTTTAAAACTCTGCACCTCCATAATTGCCTTATCACTCTCCACCTCGGCAATCACATCACCTGCGTGAACCTTATCACCAACAGCGACTTTCCAACTTATTAATTTACCCTCATCCATAGAATCAGAGAGTTGAGGCATTACTATTTCATACATCGTTTTTCTTTCCCCACGCAATAATATCTGCAGCAATAGAATCTGGAGTAGGAATAGTTGCAAGCTCTAATGTTCTGTTATAAGGAATTGGCACATCAGCCCCCGCTAGTCGAAGCGGTGGTGCATCGAGTGCATAAAACATCTCCTCAGCTGCCCACGCAACAATCTGCGCACCATATCCACCCGTTTTATGATCCTCTTCAACCATTACAAGGCGTGAAGTTTTTTCAATGGAGGCTTTAAGCGTTGCATAATCAACAGGATTAAGAGAACACAAATCAATCACTTCACAACTACATCCAAGCTCTTTTTCTATTCTATCAACGCTAAGCATTACATCATCTACCATTTTTAAATAACTCACAATGGTAATATCACTCCCCTCTTTTACGATACGCGCTTTAAAAGGATCAATCGGATTTTGTAAATCAACCTCTCCTTTTTTATTGTAAAGAAGCTCATGCTCTATGAAAACAAAAGGGTCATCGGAGAGGATGGCATATTTGAGTGCATGGTAGGCATAATTGACATCATTGACACTGAGCACTTTCAGCCCTGGCACGGCACACAACATCTGCTCATAGCTCTCACTATGTTGTGCTGCTAATTGTTTACTTACACCTTGTGGAAAACGCACTACCATTGGCAAGGTAATCTTTCCATTACTCATATAGCGCAGTTTTGCCATGTGGTTTATGATTTGATCAAAAGCAAGCAAAGAGAAGTTTCCAGTCATAATCTCTGCAACGGGACGAAGTCCACCTATGGCCATGCCTACGGCATTTCCAACTATGCTTAATTCTGCTATGGGTGTGTCGATTACGCGTTTTTGTCCATATTTTTCAACAAGCCCCTCTGTCACGCGAAAGCTTCCGCCATAAAGCCCTACATCTTCACCAAGGGTTACAACAGTATCATCTGCTGCCATCGCTTCATCGTACGCTCTGTTAAGTGCTTCACGGTACAACATCTTACACCTCCTCTACAAACAGATGCTCAAAGAGCGCTGAAAGTTCCGGCTCTTTGGCATTTTGGGCAAATGCAACTGCATCATCCACTGCTTTTTGTGCTTTTTCTTCTAAACCTGCAATAAGCTCTGCACTACACTGCCATTGTTCACGCAACTCTTTTTTTAAATGTTCAATAGGATCTTTTGCCTTACAATGCTTCATCTCCTGCGTGGAGCGGTAAGCATTGGAATCACTTACAGAGTGCCCCTCATATCTACATGTAAAAGCCTCTATAAAAATCGGTCCATGCCCCTGCTCTATCTGCTCTTTTGCCTCTCTCACGCAATCATAGACTGCGTGAGGGTTCATTCCATCAACACTATAGGTCATCATGTAAGGTTCTGCTTTTTTTGCCTGTTCTCTAAAAGGTGCTGCTCGTTTGATGTTTGTACCAATGGCATACTCATTATTTTCACAAACAAACAGAAGTGGAAGTTTATTGGTTGCGGCATTGTTCAAAGACTCAAAAAAAGCACCTCCGTTGGTAGCACCATCACCAAAGATAACCATCACACCATCTTCACTTCCTTGAAGTTTTCTAGCATAAGCACACCCCACAGCATTTGGAATATGCCCACCAACAATGGCATCTCCACCATAAAAGAAGCGCGAAGGCTCAAAAAGGTGCATACTACCACCCTTGCCTCCACTCACGCCATCAACTTTACCAAAAAGCTCTGCCATAACAGCCTTGGGTTCAATCCCTCGTGCCATTGCCATGACATGTTCACGATAAGTAGCAAATATATCTCCCTTATCAAAGGCTTTTATAGCTGCAACACTAAAGCCCTCTTGCCCAATGTCAAGATGTAAAAATCCAGAAACATCACCCTGCATATAGTGCTCTTTTGCCGCATATTCAAACTTCCTGCCAAGCACCATCAAATAATAGATCTCTTCTGCTAATAACTTGTTCATAATTCTACTCCTGCGTAGCCTGTAATAATTGCTCAAATGCCTCTGTAATTCTCTCTACTTGCATGATTTTTCCTAATAACTAATTTTTCTCTTCCTTATTGTAACTCTTTTTTTGGAAATACAATACAAATAGTAAAAAAAGCAGTAATAAAAAGAGTGATAGGTGGCGTTGTGCTACTAAAATAATACCGACAATATTATTGGCAAAGTAGTATCCTAATGTTGTAAATGCAAGCGCCCATAAGATGACTCCAATAATATCAAAGAAAAGAAATTTAACAAATGAGTAACCAGACATTCCTATAAACAAAAGAGAAGGAATATGTGTGCCGTAGATAAAACGCTCAAAGAGAATGAGCCAAGCAGCATTTTTCCCAAACCAATGTTCGATTTTTTGTAAGTGGTGTTTATAGTGTTGCAACCACATCTCAACTCTGTTTGAAGCATATTTTCCAAGTAAAAAGAGTAACACATCTCCAAGAAATGCCCCACTACTAGCAATCAAAACAACCCATAGAAAATCAAACGAGCCATTTTTACTCATAACACCCGCAAGGGTGACACCAATTTCTCCTTCAAATACACTCCAAATATAGAGTATGGTATAAGAAAAATGGTGTATTAAAAAATCAGTTATCATTGCTGAGTATTAAGCTCTATTTGAAGTTTTTGCTTGAGCTCTTCTTTTTTTGCTTTAATCTCTTGTAAAAACTGAATTCTACGCTCCACAAAATGAAAATACAAAAGCCCACTAA
>FXBE01000220.1_pt1 | contig 10384 bp, 10 predicted proteins | sample 5335311 | NCBI WGS metagenome assembly FXBE01 (sample SAMEA103928390, study PRJEB20085) | sediment metagenome | biome: marine biome; feature: hydrothermal vent; material: sediment | place: Atlantic Ocean | collected 2013-08-06T02:46:56 | depth 0.05 m | reverse complement strand
GTTAAGCAGTGTATTATCCTTATGGACGAAAATGAGAAAATGGAGTCCATCTCTTCTACGGCATTTGATATTACGGAGTCATTGAATCTTGAACTGATATTGGCAGATTTTGACCCTGAGGGCGAGTTTGAGAGCATAAAGATCATTGTAGAACATTATGAAACACTTTCACATATTTTCAATATGGAAATAAATATTGAACAAAAGATTGCGAATCCCATTCGTGAGCTTTCAGCCATGGATGATATTTTACAGATAGCACCTTTTGAAAAATCATTCAAGGCAGACAAACTCTTTAAATTTGTTTCAACAAAAATACAAGATTTTCTTTTGACTACAAAAAAACATCCAAAACTATTGGTTCCTGTTGCACTTGGAGACCTTTAAACACAGTTTTTAAGGGCATTTGAGATAAAATAAAGCACTATATATTTTAACGCTAAGGTCCTTTAATATGATCGTCCCTATAGAATTGTCACAAACACAAGCTATCAAATACAATATCACGATTGACACGTTGCCAAAACTCTCTTTTGACAGAAAAGTCGTTGTCGTTACCAATCCCACTGTTGCAGGTTTACATCTCGACACACTTTTAAAAAAACTTGAAGCTGCAGAGCTACATGTTGTGACGATTCCCGATGGGGAGCAATACAAAACACTTGCCACCGTTGAGAACATACTTAATGAGTGTTTTGAACACAAACTGGACAGAAAATCACTGCTGATTGCATTTGGGGGAGGGGTCATCGGTGATATGACCGGTTTTACGGCCAGTCTTTATCAGCGGGGCATTGACTTCATACAAGTGCCGACAACACTGCTTTCACAGGTCGATGCTTCAGTAGGAGGGAAAACAGGTGTGAACAATGCCTATGGTAAAAACCTTATTGGTGCTTTTTATCAGCCAAAAGCTGTTTATATTGACCCTGAATTTCTCAAAACACTGCCTGAACGTGAGTTTGCCGCAGGAGTAGCAGAAATAGTCAAAATGGCTGTAATGTTTGACAAAAGCTATTTTGAATTTTTACAAACCGCCGATATGAAAGAGGAAACGGTTTTAAAAGAAGCCATACGCAGATCTGTTGAGCTGAAAGCATGGGTCGTGAATCAGGATGAAAAAGAAGCAGGCATCAGAGCCGTACTGAATTATGGTCATACTTTTGGTCATGTGGTCGAAAATGAAACGAACTATACCACGTATCTGCATGGTGAAGCTGTAGCCATCGGTATGGTCATGGCAAATGCTTTGGCTGTTGAACTGGGACTTTTTACGAAAGAAGAAGCCAATGAAGTAAAAGCACTTCTGACAAAATCTTCACTTCCTACAGAGTATGTCATAAAAGATGTAGATGATTTTTATGAACACTTCTTCCTCGATAAGAAATCAGCCAATAACAGCATCAAATTCATTCTTCCCAACGGGATGGGTGGTCACAAAATGGTCTCTGACATTGATGAAAAGATCGTAAAAAAAGTACTCTCAGAATTTGGAGTTGCAGCATGTTAAAAATTGTATGTTTTGTTTTTCTTGTATCTATGAGCTTTGTTCAAGCAGAAGAAGCAGAGCATAAAGAGAATAATGCAAGTGTACATGAAGTTGCAGAAGTCACGATAAAAACGAAGATTGACCAGGAAAAAGAAAAAAAACTTCAAAGCCTCATTCTACAAAAAAATGCATTGGAGCAAAAGATCAAAACCAATGATATTTGGACAAAAATTTACAGTAACTACCATACTTTCAAAGATTTGAAAGAAAAAGAAGTACTGCTCAATACGCAAATAGACACTTTGGAAAGCAAAAAATCACTTTCAAGACCTGAAAAAAAAGCTTTGGAGCTGGGAAAAAGTAAAATGTCCATTCTTAGCGGCAAGCTGCAACTTCTTAAAGAGTATGAAAAAGATCCTTTTAAAAAATTTCTGAAACCACCGGAGATCCCAACAGTCCCAAGTGTCAATAATCCATTCAATATTATTTCTGCGATATCGTATATTAAAAAGCTGAAATCCGATCAAGTAGATTATAAAAATAGGTATGAATCTATCAAGAAGGTAATGGATAAGCTTGCAGAACGAAAATTGCTGCTAAAGAAGATACTCCTTTTAGATCCAGAGAGTTTAAAATATCAGGAAGAACTTTTAGATACGGAAGATAAGACTGCCACATTTGAACCTGTGGTTGAAATATTTAAAACCACGCAGAATGTCTATACAAAAAAGATCGATGAGCTCACACTCAATCTTCAAGCTGACATTAAAAAAGAGATGGAAAAAGCAACCTCAATCGGGATGATCATCCTATTTTTTATTTTATTGATCCTCTTGGTGAAGTACCTGGTCCGACGGTATATGTCTGACAATGACCGTTTCTATACTATTAACAAAGCACTGAATGTGACTTTTGGTACCTTGTTACTACTCACACTTCTTTTTGCTTATATTGAGAATGTAGATTACCTTGTTACCATACTCGGTTTTGCTTCAGCGGGTATTGCTATTGCGATGAAAGACTGGTTCATGTCAATTCTGGGATGGTTTGTCATCATCATCGGTGGTGCGATCCATGTGGGGGACAGGGTCAAGTTTGTCCGAGAAGGCATGGAGTATGTGGGAGACATTGTTGATATTTCACTGCTTCGTATGACCATTCAGGAAGACATTACACTCACCACCTATATGAATAACCGTAGAGCAGGGCGTATTATCTTTGTACCGAACAATTATATTTTCACCGATATGATCGCCAACTACTCCCATGCCGGACTAAAAACAGTCTGGGATGGTATTGATTTTATGATCACCTTTGATTCAAATGCTTCAAAAGCTTCTTCCATCGCAAAAGAGGTAACAAAAAAGTACTCTAAAGGATACACGGATATCACCAGAAAACAGCTCAATAAACTTAGAAGTCAGTACAGTATGAAAAACACCAATGTTGAGCCGCGCATATACACTTTTATAGAACCTTACGGCATCAAAATATCTGCCTGGTACCATACCAATGCTTACGCGACATTGACGCTAAGGTCCACCATATCTATGGAAATCATTGAACGTTTACAAAAAGAAGATGACATTTCCCTTGCATTCCCTACACAGTCCATCTATGTAGATAAAGATGTACCCAGAAAAGAGCAAGAGATAGATCTCGATAAAGTCTTACCTGAAAAAGGACTCTACTAATGCAGAAAAAAGTCTATTTTAAAACCTTTGGCTGCCGCACAAACCAGTTTGATACACAGGTCATGATGTCGAAGCTCACTGAGTTTGAGTTCAGCAACGATGAAAATGATTCAGACATTATTGTCGTGAACTCCTGTACGGTTACCAACGGAGCAGACTCTTCTGTCCGTAACTATATCTCTTCTATGAAACGTAAAAACCCAAATGCAAAAGTCATATTGGCAGGTTGTGGTTCTCATTCAAAAGGTGAATCTCTTTTTGAAGACAAAAAAGTCTTTGGGGTTATGGGCCACTCCGAAAAAGAGAATATCAATGAGATACTCAAGATCGAAGAACCTTTTTACCAGATAGGTGACTTGGAACATATTGACTCAACCATTGTTGAAGAATTTGTAGGGAAAAGTAGAGCCTTCATTAAAATACAGGAGGGGTGTGACTTCAGATGTTCTTACTGTATTATCCCAGCTGTTCGGGGCGATGCACGTTCTCATAAAGAAGAGACCATACTTGAACAGATAAACAAACTGGCATCTAACGGTTTTGGTGAATTCATCCTTACAGGTACGAACGTAGGTTCTTATGGTCAGGACCACAATACTTCCATGGCAAAACTGCTCAAGAAAATGTCCATGATCCGTGGCGTAAGACGCATTCGCATAGGGAGTCTTGAGCCCATACAGATCGATGATGAGTTTTTAGAACTACTTGATGAACCCTGGATGGCAAAACATTTACATATTGCACTGCAGCACACTTCCGACAAAATGCTTAAAGTGATGAACAGACGAAACACTTTTGCTACAGATGTTCAATTGTTTAACCAGATAGCCCAACGTGGCTATGCTTTGGGGACGGACTTCATTGTGGGGCATCCGGGTGAAGACGATACAGAGTGGGCAGAAGCCATAACAAGAGTCAAAGAACTTCCTTTAACCCATGTACACGCTTTTTCTTACTCAAAACGGGACAACACCGCCTCAGCGACTATGAAACCTGAGATCAGGGGGAACATTGCCAAAGAACGGCACCGTGAGCTTACAGCCATTGTTAAAGCAAAAAATTATGCTTTCAGACGTGAGCATAATTCTGAACTGGAAGTATTGCTTGAAACGGGGAAAGAGGGTGTTTTCTCTGGCTTTGACCAGTATTTCAACAAAGTAGAAGTACAAAGTGATGATGATCTTGCTTCAAATTGGGTACTTTTAAACAATGTGGAGGTGGACAGTAATGGAAACAAAGCCAAACTTTAAAACACTGCTTTCAAGTAAAAAACTACAGATAGTTCTGTTTCTGTTTTTACTTTTTTTTACACTGATAGCGTATGGTATATTTAGAGACAGTGATGACATTATCAGCCATAATGAGGCTAACAAACTTTTTACAGAAGATAAAATTAAAAAGGTTGTTTTAGATGGCGAATATGTTCATCTTAAAACAGCAGATACCAGTTACAAGATCTACAAAGATGCCATCAATAAAAATTCATTTTTTTCCAAGTATCCCGTAGAAGTAAAAGAGAGCAGTAGCTATCTTTATGATATGTTGTCCCTTCTCATTCTGTTGGCTGCGGTTGTTTTTCTTATACGTTTTATGAAACAGAGTAAGCTGCAGCATCTTAGGCAGATACGTGCGGCCAAGTCTGATGATCCTGAAGCGTATGAACCGGTACAGGCACTCAAGTCAAATATTCGCTTTTCAGATGTGGCAGGGATTAAAGATGTCAAAGAAGAACTTGAAGAGATCATAGATTTTTTAAAAGAACCGCAAAAATACCGCAATATGGATATCCGACTGCCTAAAGGTGTGTTGCTTGTGGGACCTCCGGGTGTAGGTAAGACTTTCATTTCAAAAGCTGTGGCAGGTGAAGCAGGTGTACCGTTCTTTTACCAGTCAGGTGCCTCGTTTGTGCATATTTATGTAGGTATGGGGGCAAAACGAGTCTCTGAACTTTTTAAAAAAGCAAAACAGATGGCACCCAGCATCATTTTCATTGATGAGATCGATGCTGTAGGTAAAAGCCGTGGTGAGTTCAGAAACGATGAACGTGAAGCCACACTCAACCAGCTGCTTACAGAAATGGATGGCTTTGAAGAGAGTTCCGGGGTTATTGTCATAGGTGCCACAAACAAGATCGATGTACTTGATGAAGCCATCCTTCGGGCAGGACGCTTTGACAGACGCATCCACATTTCACTGCCTGATCTTGAAGACAGAGTCAAGACCCTGGAGCTTTACCTTGCACATAAACCAAACAACGTTGATATTGAGCAGGTAGCAAGAATGACTGTAGGGTTCAACTCTGCCGCACTCGATACACTTACCAATGAAGCAGCACTCTTTGCCATGAGGGAAGGTCGTTCTTTGGTAGAAACTTCTGACTTTGAAGCCGTCAGAGAAAAAGTTCTTTCCGGAAAACGTAAAATTCTCTCTTTCACTGAAGAAGAACGTAAGATACAAGCTGTCTATCAGGGTGCCAAAGCAGTGATCGCAACCTGGCTTGATGTTGAATATGAAAAGATCGGCATCGTAAATACAAGGCTCGTTACTCAGGAACACGAGATACTTTCACGTTCTAAACTGCTGAACCGCATCAAAGTCTATCTTTCGGGAAGTATTGCAGCACAGATGCAGTTTAATGAACAGTTTACCAATGCAAAAGCCGATATTTTATTGGCCAAAGAGCTTGTCAAAAAAGTGATCTATGAGTATGCGATGTCTGAGAACTTTATTGTTACGCCTTATCAGGAAGAGGAGTTGATGAAAGAGTCGGTCTCTGAAGTCAAAGCACTTTTAAAAACCCTCGAAAAAGCACTCAATGAAGTCTCTGAATATCTTTTGATCCATGAAAACATTTCTCAGGAAGAGTGTAAAGCGATCCTGCGTGAAGTATTTTAACGGTTTCTCTCTCAAGGGAGAGGATGAACATTTTTCAGACTACCTAACTGAGGGTGAATTGACTGTTGCTGGCTTCTCTCAAGGTGCCCAGGAAGCTTTTGAATACGTCTATAACAGTACACAACGCATTGACAGGCTTATTTTGCTCTCTCCTGCATTTTTTCAAACCAAAAAAACTTCCTTTATACGTACACAGTTACGTTATTTTGAAGCAGATAAAGATGCCTATATCCAACAGTTTTTAAAAAATGTTGCTTATCCTTCAACGTCAGATCTTTCCCCTTATGTGTCTCCAGGTACAAAAGAAGCCCTTGAGGCACTCTTGACCTATGTGTGGGATAAAGATAAAATAAAAACACTGATCGACAGAGGTACGGTCATAGAAGTTTTTTTAGGTGAAAAAGACAAGATTATTGACGCAGATGCGGCTTTGGAATTTTTTTCTTCTATGACCACAACTTATCATATAAAAGATGTTGGACATATACTACACACGTAGCAATGCGTGTGTATGTACCCTACAGTTTTTTTACAAAGACCACTTTGAGGTAATCTCCTTCTTTAAACTCTTCAGAGACTCTGAAGTCTTTGGGGAGTGAGAAGGTCTCTTCTATTTTATATTGTCCGTTGAGCTCTTTAAAGGCTTTGTCTATGAACTCTTTAAATCTTCTCATATTGAAATTCGAAGCATTGGTTGAAGCAACAATAACACCATTTTTTGAAGTGATCTGTATGGCTTCTTTGAGAAGTTTTGTATAGTCTTTTGCTGCTGAAAACGTATGTTTTTTTGAACGTGCAAAGCTAGGCGGATCAAGTACTACAAGGTCAAAACTCAGTTTTTTACGTACCGCATACTTGAAATAGTTAAATACATCTTCTACAATGATCTCCTGTTTTTCAATATCTATATCATTGACACGGAACTGCTCCTGGGTTTTGGCTCGGCTTCGGTTGGCAAGGTCAACAGAGGTTGTTTTACTTGCGCCGCCTAGTGCTGCAAAAACTGAGAATGCTCCGGTGTAAGAAAAAGTGTTGAGCATGATTTTGCCTTTGGCATACTTGTCACGTATGGTTTTTCTAACCTCTTTTTGGTCTAAAAAGACACCCACCATCGCACCGTCATCCAAATAGACGGCAAATTTTGCAGCGTTCTCTTTGACAATGAGTGGTTCTGGAGCTTTTTCTCCCATGATAAAATCATCTGTATCATCTAGGTACTGACCTTTAGCATCAAAACGTTTTTTCTGGTAAATACCTTTAAAATCCACAGATTTTTCCAAGGCTTCCAGGATAGCTGCTTTAAAGGTGTAGATACCGATACTGTACCATGTAATAAGATAATAACCGTCAAAATAGTCTATGGTTAAACCACCAACACCATCACCTTCACCATTGAAGAGTCGAAAAGCAGTGGTGTTAAGACTGTCAAAAAAAGATTTCCTATACGCCATCGCTTCTTTGATCTTCTTTGCAAAAAAATCACTGTCGATCTTCTCATTTTTATTGTCTGTCAATACCCAGCCAAATCCCTTGTTCTGCCTGCCGTAATAGCCTTTTGCAATGAACTTTCCGCTACTATCTTGAAGATTGATAACGGTGCCTTCTTCATAACTGTTGCCTCCCTCTTTCAACGCTTCTTTTGAGATAAGAGGGTAGCCGTTACTGTAGTTTTTAACAAATGCCGCTTCGAGAGTCAAGTTTATGCTTTTTTCCATTACCGTACAATCCTTTCATAGAATTATAGCCAAGTATAAAGCCTTTTTAACTACAATCGTGTATGAAAAAAACGACTAACATAGTAATCACCGGATGCTCCACAGGCATAGGACTTGAAACGGCACTCTATTTAAAAGAAAGATCTGTAAAAGTCTTTCCCACGGCAAGAAAGCAAAAAGATGTTGATCTGCTCAAAGCAGAAGGTTTTGAACATGCCATGCTTCTGGATGTTACAAAACCTGAAGAGATCTCTTCTGTGATCAAAAACGTACTCGACATTGATGGAAAAATTGATATTTGGTTCAACAACGCAGGTTTTGGGCAACCCGGTGCATTGGAAGATATACGCACAGAGGTGTTAAGAGAACAATTTGAAACCAATCTCTTTGGATTACATGAGTGTACACGACAGGTGATTCCTGTCATGCGAAAGCAGGGGTACGGTAAGATCATTCAACACTCTTCTGTTCTGGGGATCATCTCACTCTTTGGAAGAGGGGCGTACAATGCCAGCAAGTATGCCATTGAAGGGTTGACCGATACACTCAGACTGGAACTCAAAGAGACAGAGATATACCCTGTCTTGCTCAATACCGGCCCCATCACTTCACACTTTAGAGAAAATGCACTTGAAAAACTTAAAAAGAATGTCGATATTGAACATTCTCTTTTTACGGAGAAATATCATAAAAGTCTTTCTGCAGACAAAAGTAAAGTACCATTTAATGAAGAAGCAGTTGCTGTAGCCAAGATCGTACACAAAATAGTATTGGCAAAAAAGCCTAAGCCACGGTATTACATTACGAAAGCTACGTATCTTCTTGGGTATTTGAAGCGTTTGGCAAGCACATCTGCTCTGGACAGAATATTGTTAAAACTCGGGTAAAATATATTTCGCTATAATCTCCCTCAAATTAGAATTTAGGACTTAACTATGGATAAGATCAAGATTGGTGTAGTGACCACGAGTGACAGAGCCTCTCAGGGAATTTATGAAGATATTTCCGGTGTGGCGATCATGGATACGATGAAAGAATATCTTTTAAATGAATGTGAATATGAATACAGATGTATTCCTGATGAGCAGAGTATTATTGAGACTACACTCATCAATCTTTCACGTGATGAGCACTGTGACCTTATTGTCACTACAGGTGGTACAGGACCGGCACCCAGAGATGTGACAACTGAAGCCACTGAAAATGTCTGCCAGAAACTGCTTCCCGGATTTGGAGAGCAGATGAGGGCGGTCAGTCTTCAGTATGTACCTACAGCTATACTTTCGCGTCAGACAGCGGGTATTTGTAACGGAGCGCTCATCATAAACCTTCCAGGTAAACCAAAGTCTATCCGTGAGTGTCTGGATGCTGTTTTCCCTGCCGTTCCTTACTGTGTGGACCTCATTGGTGGGTCTTTTATGGAAGCCAATGAAGAGGTCATTAAGATCTTTAGACCTAAGAGTAAATAACGATAATACAGGAACATACTAATTAATATGAATGTAGAATTTATAGAATCAAAGATTGCTGAGATTATTAAAGAATTGGAATCGGAAGTCATGACTGTTTTGATGGATGAAAGTTTAGGAAAGGGAGATACCAACGTGAGAATGAAGCCTCTCACATCAACCAAGAAGATCCTCGAAAATGCACTTGAGAGCATTAAAATGGTGGACAAACTGAACCAAGAGGATCTTGAAAAATGATGAAGTTTCTTCTTTTATTTGTACTTACTACATTAATGATATTTGCCGGAGAAGATGTAGTACTGCCTGCCTATGCAGCCATATCTGGACTTATTCTTGTCATTGCACTCTTCTTTTGGGGTGTATATAAAGCTGTCAAGACCCAACGACTTGTTTATGCTTTGGCACTTTTGCCTTTTACTGTACTTCTTTTCTGGATGTTCTTTATCTAATACTTTTACTTAGACACACTCTTGGAAAAATCCACTTCTCTGGTGGATGTCATACCTGCACCCAGCCAATCTTGCATTCCTCCGCGATACCATTTCAGTTTTTCAGCAGGATAGCCGATCTCTAGAAGAGTGTAGATCATACTTGGTGACTGGCTGCACCACGGACCGTTGCAAAACAGTACCAGTGTTTTGGCATCGCTAAAATCAAACTCTCCGTCTTTTTGCACAAAGACCCCCAGATGTTTCAGTGCATATTCAAAATGAAACTCGTAATTGTCTTTATATTTAAAGTATTTAAAAGGCATATTGACGGCACCTGGTATGGTTCTGTAAGTAAACCATTTCTCCAGCCTGCTGTCAATAAGCATGAGGTTTTTATTGTGCTGCATTTCTTTAATAAAAGCCAGTACTTCTAACTCACCATAAGTTTCCAGATCTGGATCAAGCTGCATAGGAAGCAGTTTTCCTTTGGTGTGAACAAAGGTTGATTTGCATGCTTCAGGAACACTTTTATTGGCAAAGTTATCGGTCCAGAGCATTTCATTGGTGATAGGTACTTTTTTACACTCAGGTGGAATATTTCGTTTGACCACATAATGTTTTTGCTGTTTGTTTGCTGTTTTCACAGTGACCATGACACCACTTTGCTCAAAACTTTGATTCCCGGCAAAAG
>FXBE01000219.1_pt1 | contig 10416 bp, 8 predicted proteins | sample 5335311 | NCBI WGS metagenome assembly FXBE01 (sample SAMEA103928390, study PRJEB20085) | sediment metagenome | biome: marine biome; feature: hydrothermal vent; material: sediment | place: Atlantic Ocean | collected 2013-08-06T02:46:56 | depth 0.05 m | reverse complement strand
AGCTGATTCGTGAAAAGTCATAGGAACGTTTTGAAACATGTATTGCGATTCCCTGGAATTTATAGCGGATACCAACCGCACGCGATGTCAATGGTGTAGGTCGTGGGAAGACCTGTGCTCGGAAGGAGTAAGCATAACCTAATGGAAAGGTACGACCTTTTATAAGCCTGGCGATTTTTTCGGAATTGTACTTCCGATTTGGCCTTCCCGGTATGAAGGGATTTCGTATAGAGGGTATGGATAAGGATAAAGGCAGTCTTCCAAATCTTTGCGGAATGAATTTACCCCCTGGTGTTATCTCGGAGTTACCCGAGGATAAAAGATTGAAATAAGTTATGAATTTCAGTAGCATTATACTTAAATGTGTCGTCTTTCTCAAAAATTGCTGGTTCTTGTCGTTTCGCTGCTAATCGGGGCGCTTCCATACCCGAGTGTATTTTCGGATGTTACCTCTTCCCTTGATGTAGGCGAAGCTACTTCTAAAATGGCCGATATGGATCTTGGCCCAATGGATATCCAGTTTGACCAGGCCGCAGATCATTGTGACCAGTGCGTTACTGATGATTGTTGCGCTGGCGATGTCTGCTCATCCGGTCACTGTACTTCTGGTGCATTTGCGCTGCTATCGGTTGTTCCATTCCCCACGAACCTTGTAACCACATCCAGTATTGTAAGAGTGGATGATGGTTTTGTCAGTAACCTACCCGCCACACTCTTTCGCCCACCCCGGGCTTGATTTCTCTGCGTTTAATTGCTGGCATGCTGGCGATTACCTACTAAAACTCATTTGTTGATTGAATGTTAGCAGTGCCGTGTGCGTGCTGTTGACATGCAGAGGAAGAAAAATATCATGACTAGACTACAAAACCCACGCGTCATCGAGGGCGTTAACTTGCCTCGCCGTCGATTTGTACAAGGACTCGCTATCGGCGGAATAGGGGCGATAAGCCTTGGATCTGGTGTGTCGGCGGAAGCGAAAATACAGCAAGGACCCGAGACCTTACGCGGTACCCGGTTTGATTTGAGTTATTCGCCGACCCGCGTCAATTTTACCGGCAAGGAGCGTATGGCAACCGCGATAAATGGCGGCGTACCGGCACCGGTATTACGCTTTAAGGAAGGTGAGACCGTCGCGTTGAATGTGACGAACAATATGGCCGTCGACACGTCCATCCACTGGCACGGTTTAATTTTGCCGAGCGCGATGGATGGTGTACCGCACATCAGTGATGGTTTTAACGGTATTAAACCGGGGGAGACCTTCAAGTATCAGTTTCCGGTGATTCAAAGTGGCACCTACTGGTATCACAGCCACTCAGCCTGGCAGGAACAAACTGGATCGTATGGCGCCATCGTCATTGATCCGATCGAGCCGGAACCCTTCGAATTTGATCGCGATTACGTCGTACTCTTGTCGGACTGGAGCGATGAAGATCCCAACGATATTTATGCAAAGCTGAAAAAGCTTTCCCACTATTACAACTTCAGAGAGCGCACTTTGGGTGACGCCGTTGGGGAGGTCAAAGAGCAGGGTTGGAAAGGCTTCTGGGCTAATCGTGGGATGTGGAATCAGATGCGCATGTCGGATCGTGACATTTCGGATGTTACCGGATACACCTATACCTACCTAATGAACGGTGTGACCCCGGCCGACGGCTGGATGGGTGTGTTCAAGCAGGGTGAGAAGGTTCTCCTGCGGTTTATCAATGCCGCTGCGATGACCTTTTTTGATGTGCGTATTCCCGGTTTGAAAATGACGGTGGTCGCAGCGGATGGGCAATATGTACAGCCCGTGTCCGTGGATGAATTCCGCATCGGTGTGGCTGAGACTTACGATGTTATTGTCGAGCCGAGCACCGAGCAGGCCTACACCGTATTCGCACAAACCATTGATCGCACCGGCTATGCCCGTGGCACGCTGACCCCCGATCCCTCGCTCAAGGCAGAAATACCTGAAATGGATCCGGCTCCGATTCTAGGCCATAGCGACATGGGCATGGATATGTCGATGATGGACCACAGCGCTATGGGGCATGAGGGGATGGATCACTCAAAAATGGATGATTCCAAAACAGGGGGTGACCTGGGAACGAAGTTTGGCTCTGGCGCCACGGGTTTTGGCAGCGCTCAATCCATTGTGCATGCGCCCACCGAGTTCGGCCCACACGTCGACATGCGTGCCGATGCGGCTCAGTACCTGCTTGATGATCCAGGCATTGGCCTACGCAATAGCAGTCGACGGGTGCTGACCTATGCGGATCTGCGCAACCTCAACAAAACCCCCGACCCACGCGATCCCGAGCGCGAAATTAACCTCCATCTCACCGGCAATATGAGCCGCTATATGTGGTCCATGAACGGCATCAAGTTTACCGATGCAGAACCCTTGCGCTTAAAGTTTGGCGAACGTGTTCGAATCAATCTCCTTAACGATACGATGATGAATCATCCGATTCATTTACATGGTATGTGGACTGACCTAGAAACCGGCGAGGGTGATTATATTCCCCGCAAACACACCGTTATCGTTCAGCCGGGTGCGCGTGTCAGTTATCTCGTGACAGCAGACGCCATGGGTGGCTGGGCCTATCACTGTCATTTGCTCTACCACATGGCCGGTATGTTTCGTCATGTCATCGTGAGTTGAGGAGAATACACATGAAAAAAACACTGATAAGTTTTGCAATGGCAATCGTGACAACATCGGCTTTTGCGGGCATGGGCGATGATCCGTTACTCGGCAAAGTCATGATCGATCAACTGGAAATCAGAAGTACGGAAGGAAGCGACCCCAAGGTTCTGGAGGCTGATGCCTGGATTGGAAAAGACTTGCATAAGGCGTGGTTCAAAGCCGACGCTGAACGCGTCGATGGCGAAACCGAACAGGCCGAATTGCAGGCAAGATACAGTCGTGCCATTGGGCCATTCTGGGATTTCCAAGTGGGCGTGCGCCACGATTTTGAACCCAATGAAGAAACCCGCGATTGGGCGGTACTGGGATTCCGCGGATTGGCGCCGTATTTCTTTGATATCGATGCCGCGTTGTATATCGGCGAAAACGGAAGAACCCAACTGAGTTTCGATACGGAATACGAAATGATGCTCACCCAACGGTGGGTTTTGTCTCCGGAACTTCAAGTCAATCTCTATGGCAAAAGCGACCCTGTACTGGGTCAGGGTTCAGGTCTGTCCGATTTGGAACTGGGGCTACGCTTGCGCTATGAAATCAAGCGTGAGTTTGCACCTTATATCGGTGTGAACTTGGAGAGTAAATTTGGCGGGACGGCGGACTTTGCTAAAGACGAAGGTGAGGATAGCAGCGATGTTCAGTATGTTGCCGGTCTTCGGGCCTGGTTTTGATTCACACCTATTTTGAGGCGAGTAATGATGATTAAGAAAAAACATGAAACAAAAAACAGCCTGCCACGATATGGAAAACTGTCTATGTGGCTGTTGGGCGCCGTGGTATTGATCGTGGGAGGGATGACACTCATCCGCCAACCTAGTGAAGCCGCTGATGTGGTGGTTTTTAAAAGCCCAAGCTGTGGCTGCTGTAACAAATGGATCGACCATCTCAAGGAAAACGGTTACAGCGTAATAGCGCACAACCAGAGTGATATGAACCTGGTTAAAACACAGATGGGTGTGTCGCGAGAGGTCGCATCCTGCCATACCGCAACCGTGGATGGCTATGTCATTGAGGGACACGTACCTGCCGATGTGATCGCCCGTCTGTTAAAAGAAAAAACCTCGATCAAGGGCCTGGCAGTGCCGGGGATGCCCATGGGCTCACCCGGTATGGAAGGTCCACGGAAAGACAACTATGACATTTTAACTTTCAATGACAGCGGTAAAACGACTGTTTATGAAAGCCGATAAACGAACGGGATCGCCGCCATATGTGTAAGAAAAATCAAGTTTTGGGTTTGCCACTTTTGTTAGCATCGGTGTTTTTCTTCGGAGCATCGTTATTGTATGCCCATACACCACTTGATCATGCCAAGGTCTTTTTTATTGGACTTGAGGATGGTGCTGTCGTTCGTAATCCAGTTAAAGTGAAATTTGGAATTAAAGGTTTTGGTATTACGCCCGCCGGAACCAAAGGTAAACGACGCCACACTGCGGGCCATCATCATCTTTTGCTGGATTTGAACACAATGCCCAGCCTGGATGAAAGTATTCCCCGCGATGAGCATCACTTGCATTTTGATCAAGGTGAAACAGAAACTGAACTGGATCTTGTGCCCGGAAAACACACACTGCAATTGCTTCTAGGAGATGAGCAACATGAGCCTCAGGATCCGCCGCTCATATCGGAGAAGATCACTATAACCGTCGAAAAGTAAGGAGGTAAAAAGGTACAGATTTAATTTTTCTAGACCTGTGTGTAACGCGCAGGTTCTACACTGCCCCAAAGTTCTTGAAAACTTAAGTGGTGAACCAACCAAAGAGGAAGCAATCATGAATATCAAGAAAACCCTGTTAGTCTGTGCAATGACAATCGGCTTGTCTCTCCCTGCCTTTGCGGATAACAATAACACTCAAGCGGCAAACCCTCCGCCTAATCCCGAGATGAATATGCCTGGGCAGCACATGATGGGCGGTAACCAAAGCCGTATGCCCATGATGGGTGGCCCTAAAGGAATGCCGATGATGAACATGATGCAGCAAAAGCAGGCGCATATGCAGCGTATGGAAACCCATTTGGGCAATATCGAAGCCCTCTTGAGAGAGCTTGTTGCATTGCAGAAGAAGTAAACCTGGAAACCTCAGTTGGATTACGAAAGTCCACACAAGCCCTTGGCGCGCCAGGCAAACCAGAAAAATCTCTCATCACCCGTTATGTGACAGAAAATTGCTCCTGCATTTTCTGCATTCACACCGTCCATGGTGATTACCACGAGTTTTCTGATTCTCGGCAATTGCTCCTGCATTGCGCTCTACCTACGCCCATCCATGGGCTAGACCATGCACACCAATGACGCGCATGGATGCACTAATACAGCGATTGCAGGATGCAATAGAGCGGTGAGCTTACGCGTCTTTTTCGTGCCCAACTGAGGTTTCTAGGGTCAAAAATCATTTCGGAAAACGAGAATTGATATATTCATGCTGTTTTCTACCCTCTAACTTGTCTGTCGACGGCCCGCTACGGACATAAAAATCGATATCGTTCAGAAAACAGGGGCGACTGGCCATGCCACAGTTCACCCAGAGCATGTTTTTTCCGTCAACCTCCACCAGTTGGTAATCGATCAGGGGATAAAATCCTTCACCAATCTTAGCCTTTATCTGGTTTTTGAAGTTAAGCAGGAATTTGTCATCATTTTTATAGAATTTTCTGATTTCTTCCTCAAGCCCGGTAATCTCACCGCCATCATTGACGCCGACCAGCAAATCCCCACCCTCCGAGTTGAGAAAAGCGCCGATGGTTTTCAAAGCGGACTGCTCCATGTATTTTTTCTTGCTGCCTTTCCGTACATTCAGTGAAAAGGTTTCCTTGAATTCAAGATTTTTAGATTCACCTTTCGGTATTAATAGCTTAACCTGATCTTCTTCGCTCAAGTTATCTTTGGCAAGCATTCTGTAGAGCTTCTGACCGAGACTATCCTGTGCCAAATCCCGGAAATCTGGATCACTCATCAAACGGCCAAATATATCCTCATTACCCTCCATGCGCTCAATCACCAGCCCCTCGAACATTTTATTGAAGATATCAAGAAAATCAGCCATTGAATTGACTTTCGCTGCCTGACGAAGATTATCATCACCTTTTGCCTCAGCTTCTATCTGATCAAAGAACAATTGATCGGCCTCGGTAAAGTCTGTACCAAAACGTTCATTCAAAATATCAATCAGTTCAGATAATGGAATTGCATCATCACCCGATTGAGCCGTGCCAACATCACCTGGCCCTTTAAGGGGTTTGCCTTCTCCTCTGTGTAAATCAATACTCCCCTCACTGATTTTTTGTAGGCGGTAGTATTCCAGCTCCACTTCATTTTCAAGATGATACGCAGGGCCAGAAGCGCGCCTGGGTAATTTCGTCAACAAAAAGCGCAGATAGGTGTACAACTTCTCCAGATCTGAATCCTGATAAGGAATCACCTGAGACAAGAAGGCGTACATATTCCGGAAACCTACAATTAAGCTCTTTAATGATTCCTGCTCGCTCTCTTCAAATGCCTTGTATCGTTCAACGGCTAAATCAAGAATGCCATTCATTTTGGCATGATCATGTACGGTCTCTTTACGCCTAGGGGCAAAATAAATCGCGCAGAAGTCATTCACCTCAGAACCATGAATCAACTGCTTTTCTTCTATCTGCCCTTGCAATCGGTACATGTGTTGCGGATCAACAAGTTCCTCTGCCACTGTCTCTTCATAGTAGGGTTTGAAGGCTGCAAATATATCTTCGCGTTTATTCCTGAAATCCAGCACGAAGGTATCTTCCTTACCCACCGCCATGCGATTCAGACGTGAAAGCGTTTGCACAGCCTGCACGCCTGATAACAACTTATCCACATACATAGTATGTAAAAAGGGCTGATCAAATCCGGTCTGGTATTTTTCCGCGACCAACAATACGCGGTATTCTTCGGTATCAAAGGCTTCTGGTAATTCCCGCTCACTAATGCCGCCGTTCATACCGACTTCGGTATAGGTTTTTCCGGGAGATTCCGGATCTTCCACCGTGCCGGAAAAGGCCACCAGTGTTTTAATATCGTTGTACTGCTTTTCCTTCAGATAGTCATCAAACATCAGTTTGTATTTGACCGCATGCAGCCTTGAATCAGTGACGACCATCGCCTTGGCCCGTCCACCGATTTTGTGCCTGACCGAGGCACGAAAATGCTCTACCATGACTTCGGTTTTTTGTCTGAGGTTATGCGGGTGTAATGTCAAAAAACGCGCCAGTGCTTTAGCCGCCTTTTTGCGTTCCACATGAGGGTCATCTTCGGCCGTCTGTGTAATACGGAAATAGGTTTCATAGGTGGTGTAATTTTTTAAAACATCCAGTATGAACCGTTCTTCAATCGCCTGACGCATGGAGTATTTATGAAACGGCGATCCACCTGTCAGCCCAGGCTCGTCAAACACTTTCTTGGTTTTGTATTTAGGTGTGGCAGTAAAAGCAAAAAAACTGATATTAGGTTGACGACCCCGTTTCATCATGTTTTGAATAATCGCATCCTCCACATCCTCATTAGACTGTGCAATATACTGCGCCGCTTCTTCTTCGATACCCTCCTTGTTCAACACATACTTCATCTCTTTCACCGTTTCGCCGGATTGTGAGCTATGCGCTTCGTCCACAATCACCGCAAAACGTTTGCCTTTGGTTGAAATAGCGACACTGCCTTCACCCAACTCCTGATTAATTTTTTCAATTGTCTCAGTCACAAAAGGGAACTTTTGTATCGTAGAAATAATAATCGGCGTGCCGGACGTTAAAGCCGTGACTAACTGGCGGGTATCTTCATCAATCTTCTGCACCACGCCCTGTTTGTGCTCAAACTGGTAAATGGTGTCCTGCAACTGTTGATCCAGCACACGCCGATCAGTAATGACCACTACCGTATCAAATATTTTTTTATCTTTATCATCATGCAAACTGGACAGCCTGTGCGCCAGCCAGGCAATGGAATTGGACTTGCCCGATCCAGCAGAATGCTCCACCAGGTAATTTCGCCCCGCGCCGCTTTCTTTGCTGTGATCAACCAGTTTACGCACGCAGTCGAGCTGATGGTAGCGCGGGAAGATCATGCTCTCCTTGCGGATTTTCCTGATACCCTTATCCGTCAGCACTTTTTTATCTTCCACTTGCAAATGCATAAAGCGGCCAAGAATATCCATTAAACTGTCGCTCTGTAGCACCTCACGCCATAAATAAGCCGTGCGATAACCGCCATCTGTCGCAGGTGGATTACCCGCTCCCCCATCACAACCCAGGTTAAAGGGCAAAAAGAAAGTCCTGGCGCCACTCAGTCGCGTGGTCATAAACACCAGATCCTGATCCACAGCAAAATGCACCAGCGCACGCTTCTTAAACTCAAAGAGTTTCTCTCTGGGATCACGGGTATTTTTATACTGAATTTTAGCGTCTTCAACTGTCTGCCCTGACAGGGGGTTTTTCAGCTCCAGCGTAATCACAGGCAAGCCATTGAGAAACAGCACCATATCCAGAGATTTTTTATTATCAGCGGAATAATAAAGCTGACGGGTCACACTGAGCGTATTGGCCTTATATTGAGTCAGCGTATCGGGGTTTAACTGGGTACTGGGTGCAAAGAAAGCCACCTTCAGCTTTTTGCCGTAGCATTTAAAACCATGGCGCAGCACATTCAGCATACCCTGGGTTTCCAGGGTTTTGCACAGATCATCCAGCACCACTTTTTTTACATCAGCGCCATGAATGGCCTGTAACGCCTGCCAGGTTTTTTCCTGCGTGCTTTCTATGAAAGCAATAACCCGCGCCGGTTCCAGTGCGCGTTCAGTATCGAACCTGTCAGAACTCCCTTTTTGATAACAATCGTTTTCAATAAACTGGTTTTCAATGGCTTCTTCAAGGCGGTTTTCAGTATGTCTTTTTAGCATTATCCTCAAGCTTCCTTTTGGGTGTACTACTGTATTACTTCCCTTCCGAGGTAGATGCAAAGAGTTTTCAACAATATTTCCCTGCTATCGCGCCTGCTTCCGCTATACAACGACCTACGGCTATTTTTCTAATGGCTCGTCGGGTTAGAAGTAATCCAGCCTTTCTGCTTCAATACATCCATTGCAATACCGATTTGTCGCTGCGTAAATTGCTTTTTGCGTGTATTCCAGGCATAGGTTTTTTTCACCACATCATCAAGGCCAACCGCTTGTTCATGTTTCATTACCCAATGCACAGTTGCCAACAGTTCAAGTCCAAAGGGTGTTTCAAAGCCGGCCACCAGATCATCTACGCGCTCGAAACGCTTCAATGTGTCCGTGTGTGTTGACAGGAAATCACGCGCATCCTTAATCGTGCCCGGCACAAGTTCTAACGGTTTGTCAGGATCATCCCCACCATCGGCATAACCTGAAATTAAATGCCCTTCTATCTGGTTCAATACATGCCGTAAATTATTGGCATAAGGACCATAATCGTACTTTACATATTGCAGGCGTAAAGGCTCACCCGCCTCCTGCATAAAGTACATCAGCTTATGAACCTCCAGCAGGCTCACAAAAGGATCAAGCAAGCCCTGCAAATAGCGATCCATCAACTCAACCAATGCGGCACGACCTGCGGTCATTTTGGGGACTTCACGAATGCGCACCATCTTATCAGCTGATGGCGCGCCACCAGGTTCAAAGACAATAATACGCACATCCGGTATATCGCTTAATGCGTGTTCGATACGAACACGCACATCAGTCCAGTTCAAGCCACCTAAACCGCTACCCAAAGGCGGGATGGCGATTGACCGAATCGCTTTTTCTTCAATCACACGGCTTAAATCCTTTAGACCCGATTCAATATCTTCAAGACGGCTTTTGCCGCGCCAATGCCGCTTGGTGGGAAAGTTAATGATATAGCGCGGATTGGTCAGCCCAGCCTGATCAAAAACAAACATTTTTCCCGGTATCACCTTCTGCTGTTTGCAGGCACTGGCATACGCTCTGAAATTTTCCGGCCAGGCTTTCTTGAATTGCAAGGCAATACCACGCCCCATCACGCCCACACAATTGACTGTATTGACGATGGCTTCGGCATCTTCAGTTAATAAATCACCGGTTTTGTATTCGATCATGTTTTTGCTCCTCAGTAGTACCAGTCACGCTTGACGGTAACCACTGGCTTAGGCATTACATTATTCACTATCTGCATAACCTGAGTATAGATTCTACTGTCAATGACACCAATTTGCTCGACCAAGTGCCACGGAAATTGCCTCTCCAACAAAAATTCTGCCTGCTTGCCATCCTTATATTGCTGCCAGCTTCGAGCCTGCACTGCTTGCCAGTCTATTTCATTCAACTGATCCAGATCATTACGGTCTTCAAAGAAGCGAGACTCGGCATTGCTCAGGGTAAATGCCCAGCGCTGATGGTTCTGATCAGCCCAGTTTACAACCGATTGCAAATCCGCAACCAGATGAACAATGGGTCTCTGTCCTCCCTGATAATCCAGCTCATGGTTCTGACGATGAATCAGATACAACATCACTGAACGCGGGCAAAAATAGAAAGGCACGCATTGCCCAACATATAAACCAGGATGGCTAGTCAGCTCAAGTTCATGCAAACGCCGCTGCTTAATGTTGTTCATACCAATAGCTGTTCCGGGTGGCGATCTGGTCATCACCTCGGCATCACACCATAAGCAACCATCCTGAATAATGGATGCCAGACGGTCAAAATGGACAATGTGATAGATTTTTGGAT
>FXBE01000218.1_pt1 | contig 10511 bp, 8 predicted proteins | sample 5335311 | NCBI WGS metagenome assembly FXBE01 (sample SAMEA103928390, study PRJEB20085) | sediment metagenome | biome: marine biome; feature: hydrothermal vent; material: sediment | place: Atlantic Ocean | collected 2013-08-06T02:46:56 | depth 0.05 m | reverse complement strand
ACTTCTCTCCTTCTTGGAATTTCCCATGCCTTTGGAACTTAAAACAGATATTCTGAGTGTCATTAAAGGAAAGAGCAGTTTGGAAGAGATAGGGCAGCTGGACCATCGTCTGGGGTTGCTTTTTACTCAGGCAGTGGGTGCTTTGCTTATACGTGAGAAGATTGATGTTAAAGACATTGCAGCAATTGGCTTACATGGACAGACACTCTGGCATGCGCCGGACGGTAAATATCCGTTTTCCATGCAGCTTGGTGACCCTAACATCATGGTTGCAAGAACTGGTATTACTGTGGTTGCGGACCTCAGACGGAAAGATATTGCTTTGGGCGGGCAGGGTGCGCCTTTTGCTCCGGCCTTCCATGAATTTCTCTTTTCCAGGCTGGGTGAGAATATTGCCATTGTGAACATCGGGGGTATGGCGAACATCACTGTCCTGGGAGATAAACTCATAGGCTACGATACCGGCTGCGGGAATGTGTTGATGGATATGTGGATACAGAAACACCAAAATGCTGGTTTTGACAAAGACGGAACCTGGGCGAGGAAAGGAAAAGTACTCTATCCGCTGCTTGATGCAATGATGGCAGATGAATATTTTTCTCAGTCTTATCCTAAAAGTACGGGTCGGGAGAAGTTCAATCAAGCATGGCTTGACAGCGTTCAGCGTTCAACGTTCAGTGTGAAGGAAGAGCAAAAGCCGGAAGATGTCCAGCGTACATTGTTGGAATTGACGGCTATGAGCATCGCCAATGAAGTGTTGAGATTTAACAGAGATATTGTGCTGCTTTGCGGCGGCGGCGCGAAGAACAGTTTTCTGCTGGAACGCTTGAAAATCCTTATGCCCAATGTAGAAGTTGCCATCGCTGAAAATTCGGACATGATCGAAGCCATGACCTTTGCCTGGCTGGCATACAAGCGTCTGCATAAAGAAAAAGTGAATTTAAAAGATGTTACGGGTGCAAGTGATAATGCTGTGTTAGGAGCAATATATGAATAAAAAAATAGAAGCGTGGCTAGAAAAGATAGACTGTGAAGGAACACTTGAAGCAGTGAGCGGAGATGCAAGTTTCCGCAAATATTATCGTTTAAAGGGTCATATACATTCAGGAATCGTGATGGATTCTTCTCTGGACAAAGAGAGTCTCATCCCTTTCATCGACATCAATCATCGTCTTTTTGAAGCAGGGGTTAGGGTACCAAAGATAAATACATATAATAAACAAGAAGGTTTTCTATTCATGGAAGATCTTGGCAATACCCATTTGTATGAAAAAATAGACTCCAAGGAGTTTGAATACTTTTACAAAAAAACCATCGATACCCTGTTGAAGATGCAAAATGCAGAGACAGAAGGACTTCCTCTTTATGATGAAGATTTCTTACGCTTTGAAATGGACTTGATGCCGGAGTGGTATTTTGGAAAACATTTGGGAAAAAGTTTGGATGAAAAACAAAAAGAAACACTCACACAAGTTTTTGAAACGATTATTGAAGAAGTAATGGCGCAGCCCCAGGGTTTGTTTGTACATCGAGACTACCATTCCCGCAATATCATGATAGACGGTAAGGAGGAAGAGATCGTGGTTATTGACTATCAGGATGCCCGGGTAGGCGCAGTGACTTATGATCTTGTCTCTTTGCTGCGGGATGTCTATGTGGAATTCGATCCTGAATGGGTAGAAAAGATGGCTTTGTCTTTTCGTGACAAAAAAGGTTTGGATGTCAATGACGAGACCTTTATGCGCTGGTTCGATTTTATGGGATTGCAACGGCATCTGAAAATACTGGGTGTTTTTGCACGTTTGGCTCTGAGAGACGGGAAGAAAGAGTATTTGAATGATATTCCTCTGACGCTGAAGTATGTTTTGGATGTGGGTTCAAAATATCCGGAATTGAAGGGATTGCTTGCGTTGTTGATGGATCTGTAGAAAAAATGAAGCAAAAAATCGTCATCTCACTCGATGAAATCCCGCAGGAACGAGGACAATCGCTCCGCTTACAAGGTCGTTCGAGATGACAGGAAAGTATAATAAGAGATAGAAGGATAAAGATGAAAGCTATGATATTGGCTGCGGGTCTTGGTACGCGTATGAAGCCATTGACGGACACTACACCCAAGCCGCTGCTCGAAGTGGGAGGTATTCCTCTTATTGTCTGGCATATAGAAAACCTTGCACATCAAGGCTTCAGAGAGATTGTCATCAATGTGGCGCATTTGGGCTATAAGATCATTGATGCTTTGGGTGACGGTTCAGAATGGGGTGTGAAGATACATTACTCTGATGAGCAGGAAGAGGGATGTCTTGAGAGTGCCGGGGGGATCATCAAAGCTTTGCCTCTTTTGGGCGATGAAACGTTTCTGGTGGTCAACGGTGACATTTTTACAGACTATGAGTTTCAGGAGCACCGAAAACTGGCTGATGGTATTTTGGCACACCTGGTACTCATCCCCAATCCTGAGCATAACCCTGAAGGGGATTTTGCGTTGAACGGCAATAAAGTTGTCGATAACAAAGCGTATACCTTTTCCGGGATAGGATATTATTCACCCAAACTCTTTGAGGGAATCCCCTACGGTAAAAGCTCTACCATCCCTCTGTTAAGAGCAGCCATGAGAGAGGGCAGAGTCACGGGTGAACTTTTTGAAGGCGAATGGCTTGATATCGGTACGCCTGAGAGACTTGAACTTTTAAATGCTCAACTTATCAACCAGTATTGAAAAAGGATAAATTTGATAAAAATAGATATAAAAAATGTAAAAAATAAGTATAAAAATTTTAAAGATAGTTTTAAATATGCTTATATAGGTGTTCCTAAAGGTTATGGTGGGCTGAAGCAACCTTTTTATGGTACTTATGATGAATTTAAAAAAATATATCCTAATTTCAAAGTAAAGAAAAAAATACCTACGGTTTTATATATGCATGGTTCTTCGGGATTGTATAAAGGTGATACCTACAGAAAATATATCGTTGAAGATGTTAAAGCTATATTTTTTGCACCAAACTCTTTCAAGATTAAAAACCGTCCAACTTACGAGTCACCGACAAAACTGAGTAAATACTTAAAAGTACACAGAGTTAGACAGGCAGAGATCAGTCAGAGTTTAAAACAATTAAAAAAACTTGATTTTATAGATAGCGATAATCTCTTTTTAATGGGGAATTCAGAGGGCGGTTTAGCTGCAGCCATTTTTAAATCAAAGACGTTTAAAGGCAGAATTATTACCGCATTTTCATGTGAAAGCTCATATTTTTATGAAAATTTCAAATTAGGATCTTCAAAAGATGAACCATTCCTAAATATCATTGGTACACATGATCAGTTTTTTTCGAAAAACTCCAAGCTGAATGAGATATACAAGATGCAAGATCATGGTATTGATACTTTGAAAAAATATACCAATGCCAAAATAGTTATACTTTCAAAAACAAGACACGACATCACACTCAATGCTTATGTTAAAGATGAGATCATTAACTTCATAAAATTATGGATAAGAGACTAAATTTAGTCTCTTACATCTACAAATATACTATTTGAGCCACTTGCAAATTACAAAGAACAGATTTCACTCACAAAAGAAGAGAAGCAAAAGTTTAAATTTTTGCATATGCCTCCCTCATCGGACATACACCACTACAACCAAAGAAGTATGGTGGAGAGAGTCAATAAATACATCAAAGACGACTTTGGATGTAACACGATCTATTATCAAGGTGCTACAAAAGTAGCTTCTGTTTTACAGTTTGCTATCTTGTCTGTCTGTATCCATCAGGCATTGAAACTTGTGACCTGACTTTTTTAGAAAAAAGTACGAAAAAAGAATATACTGACAAAACAAACCATGATTTGTTTACGACTATTTTTTTAATCAAGAATTTTAGTGTAGGCAGGAATTAGCTACTTGCAGTGGTTGAATTTGCAAGTGGCTCAAAACGTAACACAATAAAGTATTACGTTTTTCTACTTATTTCACACTATTTTATATAAAATCTTCTTTTAATGCCAACTGTAACCATTTTGTAATCAAATTATTTTATTCTCTTCAAACAATATAGTCAAGGATGTTACAAAATGAAAAGAATACTACTTTCGACCGTTGCGTTAGCAACATTGTCGATAACACAGGTCTCTGCAGATACGGACAGTGATCTTGCTGAAATGAAGGCGATGATGAAACAGATGAACAAAATGCTTCAACAGAACAATACGCGTATTGCCCAGCTTGAAGCAGAGAATAAAGCCCTTAAAACAAAGAAAAGCACTAAAAAAAGTATAAACTCTAAAAAACAGACTGTAAAGCCTAAACATGTTGTGAAAAAGAAAAGTACAAAGAGTACAGCAGATACTTTGATAGCACAGGCAGAACAGCCACAGAGCCACATTACCATCATCGACCAGAAATCTCCGGATTTTCTTTTGGGAAAACAAACCCATATCAATATGAAGTTTGTTCCGGAAGATGCACCAGATATGTGGCTGAAAGCAGGTGTGAGAATTCAGGGGACATTGGAGTCAAAAAGTACTGATTATGTCGATCCGAATAAGCTTGATACGGATATAAATGATGCTTACTTAAGACGTGTTCGTTTTGAAGTATCGGCTGGATTTGGAGAACATACGTCATTTGTTATGGACGTAAGAAACGACAAATCCAACTATGGTATTGAGAATGCGGAAGGTAAGTTTAATGTGGGCGATGCTTACCTTAAAATTAAAAAACCGTTTGGTGATTCATTGGTAAACTTTAAGCTTTACAGAGCGAAGATCGATATTTCCAGAACGGAAACAGTGAAATCTGCAAGAGTCATTAACTATGACAGACCCTATGTTGCAGACTATGCGGCACAGTTCATCTCATTTAACCGTCGTAGTGCAAACGTGCAGATGTATGGCGACTGGGAGAAGAAGATCCATTACCAAATTGCAGCAGGTTCTGCATCAAGTCCGGACAAAGATCTGGATGCAGCAGGTGTCAAGGGTTCAAAAGCCAGTGTTGATCTTGAAAAACAGAGTTATTTCTATGGGGGTAAAGTAGTACTTTCACCTTTTGACGGATGGGAAGAAACCAAAAGAACCGAAAGTTATTTTGGAGTAGGTAAGCACTTTGAAGTTGGTGTAGGCTACTGGGTCGTTCCAAAGCTGGCAGGTACGGCGGAAGTTGGATCAAATACAGCAAACTTTGATTTAAATAGAAAATTACTAAATGTGGAAGCTTCCATGCACTATGGCGGACTTTTCTTACAGGGTGAGTATTTTAAATTTTATGATGTGATTAAAAAATGGGATGTTCAGGGAAATGTAGAAACAGGACAATCTGATGGTTGGTATGTGACAGGCGAGTATGTTTTCCCTGAATTTTATTACATTGCACCTTATTTTCGTTATGAATCGTGGGACAGATATTCAGATGAAGAGGGCTATGATGTAACTTCTAAAACAGCAGGGATCAACTGGTACCTTCGCGGGAATACCACAAAAGTGGGACTTTTATACCAGAAAGACGAGTATGGAGAAAATACAGGGAATAAAGATGAAGATATCTTCAGGGTTACTTCTCAGTGGTTTTTCTAAGCGCTCACATACCTTATAAAGGCTTCTTTTTCTGAAGCCTTTTTCTTCTTATTGCTAATATCGTACTTTTGGCAGACAGGGATGAACCTCTGGTAAGGCCTGAAAACGTATTGCTCTCACTGGATGACAAAGTTGACTTTTACGGAGATGTGCGTGTGCGGCAACAGGAAGTACACCGAGACGATAAAGACAATTCCTATCAGAGCGCTACAGGATCAGACTGGGCTTGACCTGATCCTCAAATTCTGACCCTCTTTTTCTTTTTTGCAAAAGGATTACAATTTGGTAACATTTCTATAATACTTTTTTTCTATAATCCCCAAATTATTACCATGCGGTAAATTTTTTACATAAGGCAAAAAGTTAAATGAGGCTTCATCAAGCCATGTATCTATCTTCTTTTCTTTCAAATGTATGAGGGTAAATGCTTCATAGGCAAGAAAACGTGCCAACTCTTGTATGATCTGGCGAAAATGCAGTGAATTGGTTTATGAGGTTTTTTATTACCGGGTTGGAAAGTTCATGGATCATAATGTCACCTTTATAATGATAATTATTTATTATACCTTTGTCCGCGTATCTCTCAATTAGTAAATACTTCAATATAGATAAAACACTCTTGAATGCTTAACCTATGAACTTTCCGTTTCTGCTTATCTGCGCATCCATGAGCTCAATTTCTCTTGCTCCGGAGATGGCCACATCAGGGTTAAGTGAATAATCAAGTGTTTCATCCCGTCCTTCATAGTCTATGGAATTCAGAATGACTTTCAGTGCTTCAAATCTTGCATCCTGTTTGTTGTTGGAACGGATAACGGTCCACGGTGCATTGTGAGAATGGGTTTTTTTAAGCATATTGTACTTTGTCTCTGTAAAGTCATCCCATCTGTCCTGTGCCTGTACATCTATCTCAGAGAGTTTCCATTGTCTCAGAGGATCTGTCTTTCTTCTCTCAAATCTTCTTGCCTGTTCATCTTTAGTCACAGAGAAATAGAGTTTAATAAGAATGGTTCCCTGACGTGTAAGATCTTTCTCAAAGCCTTTCACCCCTTTCATAAAATCATCATACTCTTTTTGGGTACAAAAGCCAAAAACAGACTCCACCATGGCTCTGTTATACCAGGATCTGTCAAAAAGAACTATCTCTCCGCCTCTTGGAAAATGGGCAATATATTTTTGGTAGAACCATTGTGTTTTTTGCTCTTCTGTCGGTTTACCCAGTGCTACAATACGATAGTGCTTCTCATTCATATAGCGTGTGATCCTTCTGATGGTACCGCCTTTGCCGGCTGCATCACGCCCTTCAAAAAGGATGATCATCTTTTGGTTTGTCTCTTCAATATGTTTTTGAAGCTTGATCAGTTCCGCCTGGTAAGGCTTCAGTGCCTGCTCATGTTTTCTTTTGCTTACTGCTTTCTTTTCTGATTCCTTTTGTTTTTTTGTTTCTGTATATCCTTGGATCAGTTCATCAAGGGAGACCATATTCCCGTCTATTTCAAATTGTTTTTGTTCGTTTGTTTCCATTATGGATCCTTTTTATCTGTATTGATGTGTATTCCCTAAAATATGTTACTCAACACAATAAAGGTAATTGCACTCAAGCCGGCAGCAGCTGGAAGGGTGATCACCCAAGCCAGTGCAATCGGCTTCATAAGTTCCCAGTTTGCCTGGTGGTTGACCAGTCCGATACCCAGAACAGCACCAATAAGAATATGCGTACTCGAAACAGGGATACCGAAAGTTGAAGCAAGCAGGACAACTGCCGCTGCTGCTAATTCAGCAGCAAATCCTGATGCAGGATGAAGTTTGGTCAGGTTGGTACCCACCGTAGCGATAACCTCTTTTCCGATAAACCATAATCCCGCTATCAGTGCAACACCAAACGAGAGCATTGCTACATGTGGTACAGGTGCGCTTAGTCCCACCTCTCCTGTACGCAGGAGATCCAAAATAGCAGCAAATGGCCCAATGGCATTGGCGATATCATTTGAGCCGTGGCTAAATGCAAAACCAGAAGCGGTAAAGACCTGTAACCAGCTGAAAAGAATAAAAGTCGATTTAGAAAGTGACTTGCTTTTTTGTGTTTTTGCAAAGATATATGTTCCCATCCAAACAGCGGCAGAGATCATAGCCATAACCATAAATTTGTTGAGTGTGGAAAACCCAAGATCCATATGCTTGAGACCTTTAAATATTAGCATACCCGAAATAATAGTTGAACCAATGGCTGCGATTACAGGTACTACATTTTCAAGTGCTTTACGTGCTTGGACATCTTCTTTTTTATTCTCGATCTCATGCATCTTCTTATAATAATCCGTTTCAATTTCATCTGGATAAAAATATTCATTTTTACTTGTCTCGGAATCCTTCGCCATTGCATGTGTATATGCAATTTGCTCGATTTCATTAAGGGTTTCAAAGGTTTTTTTATGCTCTTTTTTATACGCCTTCTTTTCTTTTTTGATCTCTTTTAACTTCTCATCTGCTCTGTCATTGTAGATGAGGATACTTCTTTTAATATAGCCATAAAGCAGATAAGATACAAGTCCGCCCAGGAGGGGAGATATAACCCATGAGAGTGCGATCATACCGATTTGGTTCCATTGAACCAATGCAAAAGCACTCCCCCAGCCATTAAGCATAAAGCCCAGCGTGATCGAACTTCCAACAATACCACCGATGATAGAGTGTGTTGTAGAAACAGGGTACCCTTTTTTGGTTGCAAAAAGTAGCCAAAGCGCTGATGCTAGCAATGCTGACATCATGATATAAATAAGCTGCATCGGTTCGATTGTGATCGCAGAGAAATCTACAATTCCTTTACGAATCGTTTTGGTGACTTCACCCCCGGCGATCATCGCACCACTCACTTCAAAGACAGCGGCAACAGCCAGTGCCTGACCTATTGTCAGTGTTCCGGCTCCCACACTGGTACCAAAAGAGTTCGCCACATCGTTACCACCAATGTTAAAGGCCATAAAGAGTCCAAAAAAGCTCGCCAATACAAATATGAAAGTATGGTTATAGTGGGTGTAATTAAGCCCCCAATAGAGAAAGATTGCTGTCATTACTGTCATTAAACCACCGAAGAAGAGACTAGTCTTAGATATGCCTATTGTCATTTTATTCCTTTTTCAAATATTACTTAATATATTTTATGATAAAAATATAACGAAATGGCCACAAATTGTAGCCATCCACTTTGATGCAGAAGATATCGGAAATAATGACCTTAACTATTTCTTGTAAATGATGATATCATATGGGCACCTCTAAAATACTCCCTAAAAATCCAAACCTTTCGTTTTAACACAACATTCAATAAAAAACTTCAAGAGATCTTATTGATAGATTGAAGATCGATAGAACACTTAGGGTGTTATGCGGATGGCGGCATGCCAACAAGATACCCAGTGAATCAAAGTTCAGTAGAGTCTTTGATGAACTAAGTGAACTTCGTATTGCTCAAAAGACCCATGAGAAGCTCGATTTTATAGATAGCGATAATCTCTTTTTAATGGGGAATTCAGAGGGCGGTTTAGCTGCAGCCATTTTTAAATCAAAGACGTTTAAAGGCAGAATTATTACCGCATTTTCATGTGAAAGCTCATATTTTTATGAAAATTTCAAATTAGGATCTTCAAAAGATGAACCATTCCTAAATATCATTGGTACACATGATCAGTTTTTTTCGAAAAACTCCAAGCTGAATGAGATATACAAGATGCAAGATCATGGTATTGATACTTTGAAAAAATATACCAATGCCAAAATAGTTATACTTTCAAAAACAAGACACGACATCACACTCAATGCTTATGTTAAAGATGAGATCGTTAACTCATAAAGTTATGGATAAGAGACTAAATTTAGTCTCTAATATCTACAAATATACTATTTATTTTTCTTTTTAAATACTTTTGCCACATCTGTCGCATATTGTAGTTCAGTAGTGATACCTACACATGAACAGTTTATCTCTGAAAGTACGTATTTATCACTGCCATCCTCATTATAGTCTAAGATATAATCCATAGTCCAAAGAAGTGGATAGTTTTGGCCAGCTAGGTAAGGTATGAGATCCTTTAATCCATTTTTAGTAAGCTTTATGACATCTTCCCATTTTGGATCTTCCGGTGATTCATATTTGTATTTTGCACCTGAAAACAGTGTCGCTGAAAATTCACCTTCTTGAGGTTTTTTATGTACAACTGAAACAGCTTTGTCATTTACAAGTAAAACTCTGATTTCACCTTCAGAGATCCGATCCAAATATCTGCATCCTACAAAACCGGCTTTGCCTTGGAAATAGGCTGCATTCTCGTCATCTACTTCAAAATGGGTTTCAAATTTTATCAAAAACTCTTCTATATTGTCATAATAGAACTTTTTATTGTTTACTGCTTCAACAGTAAAGATTGAACCATCATCTTTTTTAGAAACTAAATAGACACCCTCACCGGTAGAACCATAATTTGTTTTTAAAACTCTAATATTGTGTTTTTCAAGTCTCCTGGAAATTTTCTTACAAAATCAGTATAAGTATGATAAAAATATGTTTCGTCATCCCCTAAAGCTGTACCTTTAAGTTTTGCTAAGATATCTTTGAAATCTAAATTGATCATTACATCTGGATGCGTATGTATCTCAACACCTGAATTACCTAAAGCTTTTAAAAATTGAAAATACTCATCAACCTCTTTGAGATTTCCAGGGTTGATTCTACTTATAACAGCGTATGCATTCTCTTTTAGATAATCCAATAACTCATATTTTTTATTTGGTCTGTAAAAAACAATTTCCGTTTTAAATCCTGCCGCTTCTTCAATTGCATTCAATATTGGTTTGCTATCCGGCCTAAAACCATCAAAACCTTTATCCGTTCCCTTTGCATATTCAATGATAAATACTCTTTTATTCATGTTTCTTCC
>FXBE01000217.1_pt1 | contig 10513 bp, 9 predicted proteins | sample 5335311 | NCBI WGS metagenome assembly FXBE01 (sample SAMEA103928390, study PRJEB20085) | sediment metagenome | biome: marine biome; feature: hydrothermal vent; material: sediment | place: Atlantic Ocean | collected 2013-08-06T02:46:56 | depth 0.05 m | reverse complement strand
CGGGACTTAACCCAACATCTCACGACACGAGCTGACGACAGCCATGCAGCACCTGTGTTACGGTTCCCGAAGGCACAGTCCTATCTCTAAGACCTTCCGTACATGTCAAGACCTGGTAAGGTTCTTCGCGTTGCATCGAATTAAACCACATGCTCCACCGCTTGTGCGGGCCCCCGTCAATTCCTTTGAGTTTTAGTCTTGCGACCGTACTCCCCAGGCGGTCAACTTAATGCGTTAGCTGCGTCACTAAACCCTCAAGGGGTCCAACGACTAGTTGACATCGTTTACGGCGTGGACTACCGGGGTATCTAATCCCGTTTGCTACCCACGCTTTCGCACCTCAGCGTCAGTTTTTGGCCAGGAAGTCGCCTTCGCCACTGGTATTCCTTCAGATCTCTATGCATTTCACCGCTACACCTGAAATTCTACTTCCCTCTCCAAAACTCTAGTTACCCAGTTTCAGATGCAGTTCCAAGGTTGAGCCCTGGGATTTCACATCTGACTTAAATAACCGCCTACGCGCGCTTTACGCCCAGTAATTCCGATTAACGCTCGCACCCTCTGTATTACCGCGGCTGCTGGCACAGAGTTAGCCGGTGCTTCTTCTAAAGTTAACGTCAAGACTCAAAATTATTAATTTTAAGCTTTTCTTCACAATTGAAAGTGCTTTACAACCCGCAGGCCTTCTTCACACACGCGGCATTGCTGGATCAGGCTTGCGCCCATTGTCCAATATTCCCCACTGCTGCCTCCCGTAGGAGTCTGGGCCGTGTCTCAGTCCCAGTGTGGCTGATCGTCCTCTCAGACCAGCTACGGATCGTTGCCTTGGTAGGCCATTACCCCACCAACTAGCTAATCCGACGCAGGCTCATCTAATAGCGAGAGCTTTCAAGAAGAGGCCCCCTTTCATCCGTAGATCGTATTCGGTATTAATCCGGATTTCTCCGGGCTATCCCCAACTACTAGGCAGATTCCTACGTGTTACGCACCCGTCCGCCACTCGTCAGCACAGAGCAAGCTCTGCCTGTTACCGTTCGACTTGCATGTGTTAGGCATGCCGCCAGCGTTCAATCTGAGCCAGGATCAAACTCTTCAGTTAAAAACGTCTGCGGATAAATCCGCAAATACTTCTAAAGAGCATCACCCTACCCAAAGAATTGAGTAAGTTAGACACTCGTATCATATTGAGTATTACCACAATCAATACAAGCATCCGCACAAGTTACATGTTCACAGATTGTTAAAGAGCAACCTCGATCATTTATCGAGGGGTGTCAAACAGTGTAATCCAAGCCAACATGCTTTACAAACCGTTGGCTTAATTTCCGTCTCGCTTCACTAGCGAGGCGGCGAATTATAGAGCCTGAAAAGCTAGTGTCAACCACTATTTTTCAGCGCCTCTCTCTTGCCTCCAGAACCAAAAATTGTTCGTCCTGACTGCAAGAGAGGGCGCATTATAGGGACTTGATCAGTGCTGTCAACAAGTTTATTGACTCGGGGATTCTTCAATACGACTCAAGACAGTTTTTCAATAACTTAGCGCGAATATCAATTTTCCACCTTTCACTTTTATGGCAGTTATTAAGGCACCATCAATTACGCGACGACTATGAATTAGGTTTGGATATAGATCGTGCGACTTAAAAGATAGGGCCTATCCATCATATAATTGACAACTTAGCGAAACGACGCTTCCCAACTTGTACAATCTGATCTGTGCCACCAAGAAGCCTCAAGCTTCGATTTTCAATTTTTTCACCATCTACCTTCACGGCACCTTGCTTAATCATACGAAAAGCTTCTGATGTGCTTTGCACCAAGCCTGCATCCTTGAGCGCGTTGGCAATCGGTAGGCCATCGCCCCCACCATTTAATTGCACTTCAGGCATCTCGTCAGGAATTGCGCCTTTTTGGAAACGGCTAACAAACTCGTCCTGAGACTGATTGGCCGCACTCACCCCATGAAAACGGCTCACCATTTCCTTGGCCAGTTCAAATTTGATATCACGCGGGTTTTTACCCGCTTCGCATTCAGACTTGTAGGTTGTTATCTGCTTCTCGTTTTTTGAGCTAAGTAATTCAAAATAGCGCCACATTAAGTCATCCGATACCGACATGAGTTTTCCAAACATTTCTCCCGCCGGCTCATCGATCCCCACATAGTTACCCAATGACTTGGACATTTTCTGAACACCATCGAGCCCCTCCAATAACGGCATGGTTAAAACCACTTGGGGCTTTTGTCCGTAGGCCTCCTGCATCTGCCGCCCCACCAGTAGGTTAAACTTCTGATCCGTACCACCGAGCTCTACATCGGCTTTAAGTTCGACCGAATCATAACCTTGAATCAGCGGGTAGAGGAATTCATGAATCGCAATGGGCTGTCCGGATTTATAGCGTTTATTAAAATCATCCCGTTCGAGCATCCGCGCCACCGTGTGCTTAGCCATGAGCTGTATTAGGTCGGCAGGAGACATTTTGCTCATCCAGCGAGAATTAAATTCCACCACTGTTTTAACGGGATCAAGAATCTTGAAGACTTGCTCTTCGTAGCTCTTAGCATTTTCGATCACTTCTTCACGGGTTAAAGCCGGGCGCGTGGTGCTTTTACCTGTGGGATCACCGATCATTCCAGTAAAATCACCGATAAGAAAAACCACTTCGTGGCCCATGTCCTGGAACTGGCGAAGCTTGTTAATTAGTACGGTATGCCCCAAATGAAGATCTGGCGCAGTAGGATCAAAACCGGCTTTGATACGTAAACACCCGCCCGTTTTTAGCTTTTCGACTAAATCACTTTCCAAAAGAATTTCTTCCGCCCCCCGACGGATAACCGCCAGCGACTCATCTACCTGGGTCATTGCTCTCCTCATTATTTTCTGTTGATAAACTCAAGATTTGCTAAAAAGCGCCGATAGCCATGTAAAGTATCAGCAGTACTTACGCAGTAGATTGGAAATACATTAGCCATATGCACCGGAAATATCGCCTTATGTCCACTTTATCACTATTTATTCGAGGAGCCGCAGGCGTTACAAACGAATCCAATCAATTCAAAAGCCCACTTGCATCAGAAATAACGTATAATACGGACGCGTTAAACCATAGCAAACTTTGAGATTCGGTGTTATTTCCATGATTTACGGGCAAGACTTTAAGGAAGGCGTTAGGCCTCGCCCCGCCCAGCCATCCTTTATTGATGGTCGACACCATTGGATTGGAAAAGGCGTGTTACTACTCATTAGCCTCTCCGTTATCGGAGTCGTTGTTGCAAAAACACACGAATCAATCACTCAAGAGGTCGCTCTAAATCCCGAAGCCACGGCGGTTCCAAATACTAGACGCGTCATCGAAAAGCTTTCGCTTCCAACTGACACGCTGCCTTTGGAGGAATCAGCCGGTATTTCGGCAACATCCCAGACCAATAACGACTCCGATGACTGGACCGTAATCACAGTAAAAAAAGGCGACAGCGCTTCAAGCATCTTCAGCAAACTTGAGATTTTTGGTCAGCTTCACCCTCTACTAGCCATTCCCACCGCCCAACAAGCCTTTAGCGATCTTCGCCCCGGCAGAACCATTAGAGTTCGTAAGGACAAAAGCAGGGGGCTCGCTGAATTGTATTTTGATTTCTCTACCACCAACCGTCTTCATGTTACTCGGCAAAGCGGTAAACTGGTTGCAAAGATAGAAAACACCAGGATCGAAACACGCCAAATGATGGCGAGCGGCACGATTGAAAGCTCTTTGGTCGGTAGCGGTATAAAGGCCGGCCTTAGCAGTAACCTGGTTATGAAGCTAGTCGATATATTCGCTTATGATATTGATTTTGCACAAGATATCCGGGAAGGCGACACCTTCAAAGTTATTTTCAAGGAACACTACGCCAAGGGTCAAAAACTGCCAGGCGGCACCATTTTAGCCGCAGAGTTTACTAATCGTGGGCGTACTTACAAAGCACTAAGATTTACAGATGAAAAAGGAAGGTCCAGCTATTACACACCCGAGGGTAAAAGCCTTCGCAAGGCCTTCTTACGCACGCCGGTGAAATTCTCTCGGATCAGCTCTCATTTCAACCCACGTAGAAAGCACCCAACCCTTAATACCATTAGAGCTCACAAAGGGGTAGATTACGCAGCCCCAAAAGGCACGCCCATTAAAGCGGCCAGCGATGGAAAAATAACTTTTCGGGGTACGCAAAATGGGTATGGAAAAACCATCATACTTAAACATGGCAAAACATATAGCACGCTATATGGTCACCTTTCACGCTTCAAAAGCGGTCAGAAAAAAAGGCAATGGGTTCGACAAGGCGAAATTATCGGTTACGTGGGTAAAACTGGGCGCGCAACAGGAAACCATTTACATTATGAATTCCGCGTAAACGGTACCCACAAGAACCCACTGACTGTCAAACTCCCACCCGCTAGTCCTATATCAAAACAATCGCGAGCAGCTTTTGAGAAACAAACTCGGGCGTTGACGGCCCAGCTGACGCACAACAATTCACTAGCCTCAGTAAATAAGCCCTGAACGACCACGCCCCTGCAGACGGTGCTTATCTCGGTTTAATGTCGGGCACGAGTATGGACGGCATTAACGCTGCCGCCATCATTTCTGAGAATGACCGCCCCAAAATACTTAAAACGCATTACACGCCCTACCCGGATAAATTACGAACCGCATTACAAACCGTAATTTCTTCTCAGTGGCAAGGCCCGCTAAGTACCTTACTCAGGCTTGACCATCAAATCGGCCAGGCCTTCGCTGAAGCTGCAACCACGGTAATTCAAGCACTGCCCAAGTATCAGTTTTGCGCCATTGGCTCACATGGCCAGACCGTTTTCCACCAACCGCATAAACCTTACCCAAATACCTGGCAACTCGGTAACCCCAGCCTTATCGCTGAACGCACTGGAATCACCACCATTGCTGACTGGCGACGCCGAGATATGGCCGCAGGCGGTCAAGGTGCTCCACTGGCCCCAGCCTTCCATGCCCACGTGTTTCGCGAACCAACGGGTAGCGTAGTCATTAACCTCGGGGGAATCGCCAATATCACCTTTATTCCTGGTGACCGAACTCAGCAGGTTATTGGATTTGATACAGGCCCAGCCAATACGCTCCTGGACAACTGGATCCAGCGACACCAAGGCAAAGCCTACGACCATGAAGGCCAATGGGCTGCATCAGGGGAGCTTAATCAGGCTCTACTCAAACAGATGCTTGCCGACCCTTTTTTCGCGGAAGCCCCCCCTAAAAGCACGGGCCGGGAATACTGGAATATGGTTTGGCTAGATCAGCAGGTAGCTTCCCAGACATTACAGCTCGCCCCCAACGACATCCAAGCTACGCTACTAGAATTAACTGCCCACAGCGTCGCCAACGCAATCCAGAAGGTCGCTCCACGCGTTGGACAAATTTTGGTATGCGGCGGCGGCGTTCATAACTCACAAATAATGGAAAGGCTGGCCGCACTATGCGCTCCCTGCTCCGTCAAAAGCACGGCTGAAGTAGGGTTTGACCCCGATTTCGTCGAAGCCATCGCCTTCGCTTGGCTCGCCCAACAAACCCTAACAGGTCATCCAGTTAAATTATCAAGCATCACCGGCGCAAAAGGTAATCGCATACTGGGCGCTATTTACCCTGCTTGAGATATCCTATTTTTAGTGCGTTTAAACGAAAGCATCGTTTGTAAAAATCGCGCCCATAAAAAAGCCCGCTTTTGCGGGCTTTTTTAAAATATCTAGCCGCTATTCAAGTCGAAAAAGATGAACCACAACCACAAGTAGTCGTTGCATTAGGATTACGGATAACAAACTGCGATCCTTCAAGACCATCTGTGTAGTCGATTTCCGCTCCGGACAGGTATTGAAAACTCATGGGATCAATTAGCAAAGTCACACCGCCATTCTTTACCGCAGTATCTCCATCATTGATGTCTTCATCAAATGTAAATCCGTACTGAAACCCAGAGCAACCTCCTCCACTCACAAAAACTCTTAGCTTGAGGTTTTCGTTGTCCTCTTCTTCAATCAGGTTTCTCACCTTACTCGCAGCGGCATCGGTAAAATTCAGGGGTGCTTCAAGATCCGGCGCTACTTCTGTTGCAGTCATAATGAGTACTCTCGTTAGATTAAACTTACTACTAAGTTACCATTAACCAACGAAATTGGTCAAGAATTAATGGCGCCTCCAGCATTGCTGTACTGATCCAAGTACTCCACCTGCCCAGTTTCTTCCTTTCGATGCACCAGGTTACCATTAACCTCGCTACCCACCGCCATTTCAAGCAGGTCGTAATAGACATTGCCATTAATACGCGCACCGGCCATAAGCTCAGCGTGCTCGGTGGCGAAAATATCGCCATCAACTGCACCATTTATTAGAACAGTAGAGACGTTGACACTCCCTTCAACCAGACCATTCTCATCAAGTACCAGCGTGGCATTCTCACCTTCGTCAGCCTTAACATCACCGATAATTGTTCCTTCAACATGCAGAGTTCCAGCGAAACTAAGATCCCCCTTAATGGTGGTTGTGCGTCCGATCACGGTGTCAACGCGCCTGGAGCGGCTTTTCTTTGATTTACTTCTTCCCAACATGATTATTACCTTCCTGGTAAATAGAACTCCATGAATAAATTTTCTGCAAGGGCGACTGATTTTTTCCTGATGGTTCAACCTTAACGAGAATATTCTGTGGCTCAAACCCTTCAGCAAAATTCAGCTCTCCTCGCAAGCGCTGAAAAAACTGAAAACTAAACTGCAATTCTCTTGTTTCTGGCGCAGTAACGTCCTTCCAACTCAAGGTTTTATTCTTGCCACCTTGGATGCCTTGCACACGAATTTTCACAGCGCCCTTTGTGACGTCAGCTTGACCATCTTCGCCCAATCGCACTAGCGCTAGTTTAAACGCATACTGGCCTGGCTTGTCGAGGGCGTGCAGCACAAAACTCCGAATCCCGAGCCCAGGCTTAGCCTCCCCAGGCGATACCATACTCCTAAGAAAGTTCAGTTCCTCCTCGAGGTCTCGCATCTCCTTTTCGCGCTCTGACAGGGTTATCAGCAGCTCTTTCGCCGCCCCGCCATCAATTTCGGCTGAGCGTCGAGCCAGCGCCAACGCGCCAATAAGGTCGCCATTCTCTTCTTGTAAGGTATAAATTTGCTGATAAAGCGGCTCAACATCCACTGGGTTTGTTTCGACAATAGGTTCATAGATATAAGCAGGGAGAATATAAAAATAGCCCAGCACTGTCGCGGCCAGCAGTATCAATGTGAGAGGGACGCCCCAAACAAACACAGATTGTGAATTTTCACGACTCATCTTGGTAGCCGATTGTGACATCTGTATTTGACTCACGGCATCAAAGCAATAGCATCTAAACCACGAGTTTCTTCCAACCCATACATTAGATTCATGTTTTGAATAGCTTGCCCCGCAGCACCTTTTACCAGGTTATCGATGACCGACAACACTATCACGGTGTCCCCTCCTTCAGGCCGATGTACTGCGCAACGACACATGTTCGCCCCTTTACAACTGCGCGTTTGAGGGTGAGAACCTGCGGGCATCACGTCTACGAAGGGCTCATTGCGATAAGCCTGTTCATAAATCGCCTGTAAATCTTCGTTCTGCGAGCTCAAGATGCCATAGGCTGTGACATGGATTCCACGAATCATTGGCAATAAATGCGGCACAAAAGTAAGACCAATCTTCGTCCCTACGATTGCCTCCAAACTCTGCTTTATTTCTGGTGCATGCCGATGCCCAGGTACAGCGTAGGCTGCAAAACCCTCTCCCACTTCAGCCATTAAGGTTCCCACTTGCGCTTTGCGTCCGGCACCGCTTACTCCTGATTTCACATCCGCAATCAAGTGTCCGGGATCAACCAAATCATTCTCCAGCAACGGCTTGAGGGCGAGCACTGTTGCTGTAGGGTAGCAACCAGGATTGGCCACTAGGCTCGCATTGCGGATAGCCTCTCTATTTAATTCAGGCAATCCATAAACAGCCTCTTCAAGCAGACCTGGACAGGCATGCTTTTGCCCGTACCATTGCTCCCAAACCGCAACATCCCGAAGACGAAAATCTGCGGCCAGATCGATAACTTTAACACCTGCATCCAACAACTCGGGCACCTCGCGCATCGCAATCCCATTAGGCGTCGCAAAAAACACCAGATCACACTGCGAAAGCGCTTCTATATCAGGTACTGAAAATAGCGCGTCCAGCCTGCCGCGTAAGTTGGAGAAAAGCTCATCGACGCGGTTACCTGCCTCCGAGCGCGACGTCACCACTGATAACTCCACATCTGGATGAGTTGCCAGAATTCTCAACAATTCTGAGCCCGTATAGCCGGTTGCACCGACAATGCCGCACTTGATCATGGGATCAATCTTCCTGCTGTTAAATTAGGGAATGATGATACGTTGTTACTTAAGTAATGTCAGCGCTCATACCCAGCAAAAACACCAAGGACTCTAGCACCATTAATTACTTGCAGTTTCACTAAAATACTCCAACTCTAATCCACTACCAATCAAACAGTTGACTTACTTTATACAAACATAAGCAATGACTTTCTATGATTACCCCTCCAACACTCATAAATTTTCTATATTCCCTTGAGCTTGTACCTTATGCTAAAGCTTGAATCGCAGAAATAAACGACAATCACGCTGCCGTAAACCATATGGCGATACAGCTCATTAATAAACGCCCAGGTAACTCCCTCTTTCCTAACGAGGCTCAGGAGGCACCACGACACCGCACCACTATCGAGGAGAAAAAAGCTATGCGAAAAAAGCTCATTTATCTTATTTTATTTGGGATAACCGCAATATTCTATTGCGGAGCTACACTGGGGTCAGTAAAGGAGGCTCCCAGCTAATTATCAGAAGAGTCTAAAGAATGTGTCGCCTGCTACAAGAAAAACAACCCTGGTATCACCCAGCAATGGGGCACCAGTAAGCACTATCGTGCCAATGTAGATTGTTGCGAATGCCATGCGGCAGAAGAAGGCGATCCTGACGCCTACATTCATGATGAGAAGAAAGTAAAAAAACTCATCGCCATTATCGTTTCACCGAAAGACTGCGCCAACTGCCACGAAAAAGAAGTGAAAGAGCCCACCGAATCTCACCATGCGAAGGCCGCTCGTATTCTGGGCTCACTGGATAATCTTTTGGCTGAAGTGGTTGAGGGTAATAGCGCTTTTATTACCGAAGGCTTTCCTGAAGGAAACTCAGCTGCTGCCGTCAGTGGCTGCTGGCAATGTCATGGTTCCGAAGTCAAGGTGCTTGAAAATGGTCAACTGGATCCTGCAACCTGGCCTAACACCGGTAGTGGACGTATAAATCCAGATGGCTCCGAAGGGGCTTGTACCGCCTGTCATGCACGTCACCAATTTTCAGTTGCTCAAGCGCGTGAGCCAGACACTTGCGGAAAATGCCATCTAGGCCCAGATCATCCTCAAAAAGAGATTTATGAAGAATCCAAGCATGGTATTCAATTCAAGGCCAACAAGGATAAAATGAACCTTGATAATCCCAAATGGATTCCGGGTGAAGACTATTTCACTGGCCCGACTTGTGCGACCTGCCATATGAGCGCAACCAAAAACCAATCGGTCAACCATAACGTTGGTTTGCGTATCTCCTGGAACAACCGTCCGCCTATTTCAGTACGGCCAGAAACCACCGATAAAAAAATGGGATCACCTTCAGCCAGCATCAAGTAGGAAGAACGTCGTGATAACATGAAAGATGTCTGCTCCAACTGCCATACTGAAGGATATATTGAAAGCTTCTATCTTCAATATGATGGACTGGTTACCCTCTATGCAGATAAGTTTGCAATACCCGACACAGAACTTGTAAAACTCGCTAAACCACTCTTGAAGCCCGCTAAATTCAGTAACAAGCTGGATTGGATCTGGTTCGAGCTATGGCATCATGAAGGTCGTCGCGCGCGTATGGGTGCCTCCATGATGGCGCCAGATTACACGCACTGGCATGGTACATATGAGGTTGCTCAACACTTCTACATCAAGTTTGTTCCTGAACTGGAAAAACTGATCCACCAAGGCCAAGCATCTAAGGATGGCGCTCAAGTAGAAGCTGCAAACGCACTTCAAGCTAAGCTAGACGAGGTTCTTAACTCTGAAAACCACCAATGGTACCTCGGTAAAATGACGGATAAACAGAAAGCTATCCGTAAAGCCGCCACCGAAGAGTTTAAGCAAAAGTACGGCCAATAATAAAATAGGCTTGCACTAGGGCGTGTTGCCGTTTCAATTTAACCGATTGTAATTTAAGTAGATTACAGAAAATCATATTCCCATGAAAAAGCATTTGAATCAATGGCTTGCAATGAAACGGCAACACGCCCTAGTCTTCGTAACTAAAAACCCCTCCATCAACTGGAGGGGTTCTTTTCACCTCTTCTCCCCATAAAATTAGAGTAGAAGGCAGCGCAATACACTGAATAATACCAGCATATTACACAGCCT
>FXBE01000216.1_pt1 | contig 10540 bp, 10 predicted proteins | sample 5335311 | NCBI WGS metagenome assembly FXBE01 (sample SAMEA103928390, study PRJEB20085) | sediment metagenome | biome: marine biome; feature: hydrothermal vent; material: sediment | place: Atlantic Ocean | collected 2013-08-06T02:46:56 | depth 0.05 m | reverse complement strand
TATCAAAACAGATATAATCTATAGACAAAACTTCATCTTCAAGTAAAATCGGTCGTATAAACTCCATAGACTCTTTTATAATTATCTCTAAACTAAAACTATCAAGTTCTACCATCCTATCGATAAGATGATTGACAAATGCTGTCATTAAAATGGCAGTATAAGAGGCGGAAATCCCTTTACCCATACCATCTATTAAAAGATAAAATGTTCTGTTTTCATCTATGCGTCGAACGCTATAGGCATCACCACTAAGTGTATCTAATGGTTTGTACCAAAAATCGACCAAAGAGATACCCTTTGAATCGATCATCTGATAATAAAAATCATTCCGTAAAATATTGAGCTCTTTAGCAAATGCTAAATCGCTCTGATAGGAGGTATATGCCTCACTCTTCTCAAGCTCTTGTAAACTTTTTAACATCAGATTTTAAATTTCTTTAGTTCTGATTGCAATCTTTGAGCATTGTGAGTCAAAGAGTCAACTGCCTCTTCAACAGTAACTCTTAAGCCACTATTTTGCTCAGAAAATTTTACAAGCTCATTCATATTTTCCATCAACTCTTTTGTTCTTGTAGCAATAAATACAGTTTGATGCATAGCTTGTTTTGATTTATCTGTGCTCACAACAAGATTCTCTTTTGTCTCATGAGAAGAGGTGATAAGCTCCTGTGCTGCATTAGAGATACTATCCATACTTTTTGAAGTAACATTTGTATCTTCTGCAATTTCAACAACATTTTGTGTAATAAGATTTACATTTGCACTGATCTCTGAGAGTGATTTTTGTGTTCTCTCGGCCAACTTTCTTACCTCATCAGCAACTACAGCAAACCCACGACCATGCTCCCCAGCTCGTGCAGCCTCTATGGCAGCATTGAGTGCAAGAAGATTGGTCTGTTCTGCAATATCTGAGATAATTTCAAGTACATCTTTAATATTTTTTGCCTGTTCTGTTAGTTCTGAAACTTTATTTGCAAGTTCTTGTTGTTGTCTGCTCCCACTCTCTATAGATTCTACAACTAAACTAAGTTTTTCTATAAAAACATCTAAAACCTCTTCTATGTTATCAAGATCTTCAGTCACAACAACCATCGACTCTTCAACACCATCAAGCTTCTGTTCAACCTCTACAATAAGGCTATTCATGGACTCTATTTTTTTCTCTTCTGCTTTACCAGTTGTCGTTAAAACATCAACAACACCACGAAGTTTATTATTCTCTTGTGTTGTTGCAACTGCCACATCTTGAGCACCATAAACGCTCTCTTTAAATGCAGAGATCATCTTATGCAACGCTTTAGAAATATGAGAAATTTCATCATCACCTTCTACTACAACACTACATGTCAAATCTAAATTATCTACTACACATTCAATCTTCTCTAAAGAGTTTTTAACACTTCTGTTTACGCCACGAGAGATGGTTAAAATAATAATAAATATAACAATTGCAAAGAGTATGTAGCCACCCAAGATAAGCATAGCATCTGTTTTATACTCTGACTCTATTGCACTTAGCAATTTATTATTGCTCTTTACAAGATTATCATCAACCTCTTTTAAAAGATTCATCTTTTTAGTTGTTGTTCTAAACCAGACGACACTATCAACACCAAAACCACCCTCGTTTGCTTTTGTAATAGCAATCTGACGCATACTATCTACTTTTGCAACAACAGGCGAAGAGATTATCTCTTTGTACATCTCTACTGAAGAATGAGGAGCGATGCTTAAAAAGGCATCCATATATGCCTTTTCTTCTGCCATGAGTCTAACAAATTTTGCAAATACTCCTTTAGAAAATCTATCTTTTGCAAATGTTGCACTCATGACGGCTCGTTCAATCCCTGCTCGCTCTCTTGATTTTAAAAAGTTTGTATAGGCTGTGAGTGCTTTTACAAGTTCTGGTGTATCTGCCAATTTTGCCGTTAGAGATACAATATCTAAAATATCTTTATTGAGATGTGTATAGTATTTCACCTCATTTTTAACAGATATCTGAAAACTACTTACCTCTGCACGCACCTTTGAGAGAGATTGCAAATCACTCTCTACATCTCCAATATTCTCTTGGAGGGCTTTAGGATAAAAAGAGGCCTCTAACTGATGCAGATAACTTTTTAGTTCTTCTACTCTCTTGTTGGTAACGCTTCGTTGTTTTTGCATAATAGTAGCAAATTTTTTTCCTTTTGAGCCTAAAAATCCTGCACTAGCCCCTCGCTCTTTTTCTGTTTCGTGGATGAGTAATGAGAGTTTTTGGGAGAGAAGATTTAAATCTTTTGTTTGAGAGAGAACGCTTTTTTTCTCAAGAGCACCCGCAACTGTAAAACCCATAATGAGAACGGTAAAAGAGAGAACAATTCCTGTAATAAGGTTAAGCTTATTTTTAATAGTCATAGCAGATAACCTATATTTTTTTTACTTGAAAGAGAGGGACAAGATTTAGATCTTCAAAAAGATCCATCAAGCCTGCATCCCCTACGCGTACACTTAAATTAATACCATCTTTTTGAACAAGCTTTGTCAAATATCCTATAACAGAAGAGATCACAGAGATAGAATCTTTCATCTCTATTGTTACACTCTTACTATTTTGCACAACCACATCAAGTACACTTTTAATCTTTTGATAATCTGTAATAGCTTTAATATTTCCCGTAATTGTAACAACATTTGATGAAGTAGATATTTCCATGATTTAGCCTTTGTAAGTTTATTTTTACAATTGTACCTAATTGTACCTAAATTTTCAACAAATTAATCCACTCTTTCATCTTTTTCTCATATCCTGTTTCTTTTAAGTCCACAAAGTGTAGAGGTTTTGAGAGATATTGTTGCTCAACATATCCACCAAAATCATGTGGATAGAGATAGCCCTCATTTTGTTGTGTGAGATTTTTTGGAATATCTAAAATCTCACCCTCTTTTACAGCCTGAAGTGCTTTATTTATTGCTAAATACGCAGAGTTAGACTTTGGAGAGGCACAAAGATAGATAACAGCTTGTGCTAAAATAATTCTTGCCTCTGGATAGCCAATCTTACTTACACTTGTAAGTGTGGATGTTGTGAGTGTGAGTGCTTGTGGATTTGCATTACCCACATCTTCACTAGCAAGTATCACTAATCGTCGTGCGATAAAATCGGCACTCTCCCCACCATCAATAAGCCGTGCTAAATAGTAGATAGCTGCATCAGCATCACTGCCTCGGATCGATTTAATAAGGGCTGATGTTAAATCATAATGCACCCCTGCTTCACTACTTCCAGCCTGTAAAGCATTTGGACGGAGCGATTTTAGAAGTGCTAAATCTACTGTTTTACGCACATCACTAGCAAACTCCAAAAGCTTTAACATGGCTCTAGCATCTCCACCACTAGAAGCAACAAGATACTCCTGGGCATCTTCATGTAATGTCACTCCAGCTTTCTCTTTTGCTCTTTTTAAGAGTTGCATGAGGGCATCTTTTTGGATCGGTTGGAGCTCAAAAAGCATAGAGCGAGAGCGAATGGCAGAGGTGAGTGAAAAGAATGGATTTTCCGTTGAAGCGCCAATCACTAACACGCTGTTATTCTCCATAACAGGCAGAAGTACCTCTTGTTGATTTTTAGAGAGCCGATGAACTTCATCGATAAAAAGAAGTGGTTTTTGCAGGGCATTTTTATACTGCGTGAAAATCTTTCGTAACTCTTCAATCTTGAGTGATGTTGCATTGAACTCATAAAAGGGCATATCAAGAGATGAGGCGATGATGCGAGAGAGGGTTGTCTTTCCAACACCAGCAGGACCATAAAAAAAGCTATGTCCTAGACTCCCTTTTTCGCACAAAACACGAAGAGGAGCATCTTTTGCAACGAGATGTTTTTGCCCCACCACTTCATCAAAAGTTGTTGGACGCAGTAGATAGGTGAAGTCCATCTTTTCTCTTCTTCTCTTTTAAAAATTTATGGAGTGCAGAGTACTCTGAACGCGTTAAAAATCTTGTTTTACCTGTTGGGAGGTTATTGAGCTCAATCTCAGCAAAACTCAACCGTTTCAGATCAACAACTTCTCCTCCAAAGTGAGCAAAAAAGCGACGCAATTCACGATTTTTCCCCTCTGAGAGAGCCACTTTTAACACAGAGTAGTTGGGTTGGTTTTTCTGTATTTTGTAACCTAAAAAAGGTTTAAACTCCATAGATTTTATTTTGGAGTGTGAGTGTGCCCCTGCTGTTGCATCTTCAAGAAATATGCCATTAAGCATAGCATCTTCCATGTCAGGCGTTACTTCACCTTTGATTTTTATCTTGTAAATTCTCTCCAAATCCGACTCCATCAAAGCTGTTGCCACATGCGAAGCATCGCTAAGCAGAAGCAGACCTTCAGAGGCAAAATCTAGCCGTCCTACTGAAATGTAGTGTTTAAACTCTTTACTCAGGCTATCATAGATAGTGCGTCTTCCTTTGGGATCAGATTTTGTTACTAACTCCCCTTTTGGTTTGTTATAGACTATGACAGTATATTTCTCTTGTGGGCTGACCTGTTTTCCACTAATGTAAACAATATCTCTTCCCTCTTCAACCTGTGTTGCAGGATTTATCTCTATCTCACCATTGACACGGACATAACCATCTTGAATGGCACGATCTGCCTCTCTGCGTGAGTAGGTTGAGTAGTGAGCTATATATTTATTGAGTCGCATTGCCATGTTATGAAATTCCTTTTTCTATGAGGGTGTGAATATGAAGCACCCCTTTTATCTTTTTTGCTCTGTCTGTTACTACAAGAAGTTGAATTTTATTCTCCTCAATAAGTACTAAAGCATCACTTGCAAGCATCTCATCATCATCCACACTCATGGGATTTTGTGTTGCATATTGTAACACATTTGCATTTAAATCAAAATCTTCACACAAGAGTGCTCGACGAACATCTCCATCACTCATAAGTGCAACAAGTTTGTTATCTTCATCTACAATAAGTGCTGTTCCAAGTCGCCCTTCGCTAATAGTCATGATGGCATCTTTTACTTTTGCATCTTGAGTTATTGTTGGCAAATTCTCTTTTTGCATTAAATTTTTGACTTTAATAAAAAGCTTCTTACCCAATGCTCCACCTGGGTGAAAAGAGGCAAAATCAGTCGTTTTAAAATCGCGTGCTTTCATCAGACAGACAGCCAGAGCATCACCTAGTGCAAGTGTAAGTGTTGTTGAACTTGTTGGAGCAATATTGAGTGGACAGGCTTCACGCTCTACTTCTACTTTTATTACAACATCACTATACTCTCCAAGAGTTGAGTTAATATTGCGTGTCATCCCAATAAGAGGAGTCCCAAAGCGTTTAATATGGGGCAAAATAGAGCTTAACTCTTCACTCTCACCTGAGTAGCTAATAGCCAAAACAACATCTTCACTTCCTATCATCCCCAAATCACCATGAAGTGCCTCTGTTGGATGTAAAAAGAAGCTTGGCGTTCCAGTGGAGGCAAATGTTGCTGCCATCTTCGCACCAATAAGTCCACTTTTACCAACACCACTTACGACGAGTTTTCCTCTACATTTTAAGATAGTATCTACTGCTTGTTCAAACGCATCATCAACTTTCAGTGCTGCATCTTGTAAGGTTTTTGCTTCTACTCTTAATGTCTCTTGTGCAATTAATTTATAATTCATACTGACATTATATCTCTTTTATCTTTATAGGATATAATACTCTTTAAAAAGGAGTTGTTATATGCGAGAGACGATAGGAAAATATTTAGACACCATTGATGCTTTAAAATTAGAAGAGAGAATGCTCCATCACAATACCCTTATCTTAGGGGAAGAGGGTTCAGGAAAGACGAACTTAGCTTGTAAAATTAGAAACTTTGTTATCGATAAAGATGTTCCAACACTCTACATGGATTTTAATGACTCTTTTGAAGAGGATGTAGAGCTTCGCTACAAAGATGAGTACTTCAACTATATCTGTTTTGAAGAGAGTGATGCTTTTGATGATGCATTTAATAGACTTGTAGCCGAAAAAAAACATATCTATATGGCAGTAAATCCAAAATATTTTGCAAAAAAACGAGATGAACGAAGTAAACTCTCAAAAATCATCTCGCAAAAAGAGCTTCTTGATAACTACTACTACTTTTTTCATGATATTGAAAATCTCAATGGATTCTATACAAAGTTTGAGGACTTTTTACTCTATATGCTCAGTTTTACAAATCTACAAAAATATGGTTTTACCTTTTTGACACAACCACATGAGATATTTGAAAATCCACATCTCAAACTTCTCTTCTCTTTTTTATTTGTAGGAAAATGCTCCAATGCAAACTATTATAATACAGCCATATTAAAAACACTCAGGAAAAATCATTTTTATTACCAAAACAGAACAGCTTATCCAACACTTCTTTTTAATGAAATTATTAGTTCTATGGTAAAAATAGACGAGTACATCCCAGAGCTCTAAAATGCAAAAAATCTTTGATGAAGTCGCCACACTTGATCTACGCTGTTACAAAAAACTCTTCTTAAGTGAAGATATTTTAATGGAACATGCAGCAGAGGGCATGGCACGCTTTATTCGAGAGAGATTTTCCAAAGAAGCCTCTATTGTTATAGTCGCAGGAAGTGGTAACAATGGAGCTGACGGCATCGCTTTAGCACGCCTTTTACATGGAGATTTTCAAGTTTCACTCCTCCATGCAAAAGAGCCAAAATCCCCAATGGCACTTCTACAAAAAAAACGCGCTGATGCCATAAATGTACCAACAGTTACAACCATTCCTCCATGTGATGTTCTTGTTGATGCCATCGTTGGTACAGGTTTTCAAGGAGAGTTTTCTAGCAAGATGAGCAGACTTATTGAGACAATGTCTAATGCAGATGCTTTTAAAATAGCTTGTGACATGCCCTCTTTTGGATTTATTGCCCATGCAACACTTACAATGGGAGCACTGAAAAAAGCTCTCTATTTAGATAGTATCAAAGATGCTGTTGGAGAGGTAGAAGTGATAAATTTGGGTATCTCACGCAATCTTTACGAAACGAAGACAAATTGGCATCTTTTAGAGATGGAAGATTTAAAACTTCCCTATCGCACGAAAAATGACACGCACAAAGGGAGTTATGGGCATCTTGGTGTTGTGAGTGGAGAGAAGCTTGGAGCAGCTGTTCTTGCCTCTCAAGCTGCGCTTCGTTTTGGAGCAGGATTAGTGACACTCATAGGCTTTGAAAAAGAGCAGACGCTCTCCATCCCTTCTAGCATCATGTATGCACACACACTTCCAAAGACAACAACAGCTCTAGCTATTGGTATGGGGTTAGGAGTGGAGTTCTCACAAGAGGAGATCAAAGGGTTTTTAGATAATACTCTTGCTTTAGTTGTTGATGCAGATATCTTTCACATGGATATTATTCATACAATTTTGCAAAGAGAGAGTAGTCTCTTAACACCCCATCCAAAAGAGTTTGTTGAGCTTTTAAAGAAGACAAATCTAGCAGATATTTCCATCAATCAACTCCAAAAGGATCGTTTTAAATATGTTAAACTCTTTTGCAAAGCCTACCCTCATGCAACGCTACTTCTTAAAGGGGCGAATGTCATCATAGGAGAGGATGAAGAGTTTTTCATCAATCCACATGGAAGTGCAAATTTGGCAAAAGGTGGCAGTGGTGATGTGCTTAGTGGCTTAATTGGTGCACTTTTAGCACAAGGCTACAAACCCCTTGATGCAGCCATCAACGGTTCACTTGCACATACAAAACTCTCTCAAAATTATCAGGGGGCTGATTTTTCTCTTACGCCAGATGATTTAATTGCAGAAATTGGAAAACTCTAAGAAATTTTATGCTATAAATTGAGAACAATAAACTCCTGATTAACCGTCTGTATAAATGCATCTAAAAAACAGAGCAAATCCTCCCTTTGGTCTGAGTCTGTTTTTGAGATACATTTATACAGACTATATTTCGAGATTATAAAAAATAGTATATGGAGATTACAAAATGAATACAAAACTAAAAATTGGAAAATATGAACTAGGCTCTCGCCTTATCGTTGGCAGTGGAAAATATGACTCATTTGAGATGACAAAAGAGGCAACCCTTGCAAGTGGAAGTGAGCTAATTACTGTTGCAGTTCGCAGATTAAACATCACAGACCCAAACAAAGAGAATTTGCGTGATACTTTTGCAGGAACAGATGTAAAATTTTTACCAAACTCTGCAGGATGTGTTACGGCTGAAGAGGCGATTACTACTTTTAGACTTACTCGCGAAGCAACAGGGATTGATCTCATTAAACTCGAAGTCATTGGTGATACACAAAAAACACTCTACCCTGATGTTTTAGAGACAATCAAAGCATGTGAAGTGCTTCATAAAGAGGGTTTTACCATTATGGCTTACACTTCCGATGATCCAATCATGGCAAAACGCCTTGAAGATGCTGGTGCAGATGCTGTAATGCCTTTGGCTGCTCCTATTGGAAGTGGTCTTGGAGTACAAAACCCTTACAATGTTGTCTTTGTTCGTGAAGCTGTTAGTATTCCTGTTATTGTTGATGCAGGAATTGGGTGTGCGAGTGATGCGGCGTATGCTATGGAGCTTGGTGCTGAGGGCGTTTTAACCAACACTGCCATTGCTCAATCAAACAATCCAATCGCTATGGCAGAGGCCATGAAACATGCTGTTATTGCAGGACGCATGAGCTACCTTGCAGGACGCATTCCTAAAAAACCGTATGCAACTGCTTCTAGCCCAATCGATGGGCTTATTCAGTTTTAAATTTATCGGAGAGATGGGTCATCAACAGAAGCTGACCCATCCCCTCAAAAAACTTCTCAACACCCATCTCTTGACTCTCTAATGCTTTTTTAAGTGCCGTTACAAAAACTAGTTGCGACTCATGGGAAGCTTGCATGTATGTATCTATAATATATTCAAGTGTTAAACTCATCACTTCACCATTAACATCAAACTCTATGCTAGATTGTCTGTTTATTCCTGCATCTTGCAACATATCTTTGCACTCTTGTATAAGGCTCATCTAAATAACTCCTAAATGTGAGAGAATAACAATAAACATGGCAATAGGTGTAATGTATCGAAGCGAAAAGAGCCATGGTTTGTAAGCCCATCCCAGCTGAGACTCTACAACTTTTTGCACCTCGGAGCGAGGCAATACAAACCCAACAAAAAGAGCAATAGTCAATCCAGCTAAAGGCAACATGATGGTTGCTGTAATGTAATCTATCCAATCAAAAAAGTTTTTTCCACCCCATGTGAGTGCCTCTTTGACACCATCTATGTTGGAGAGAATGGCAATAACTCCAAAAAACCAAAAGAAAAGCCCCATAGAGAGAGATGACCTCAAGCGACTCCAACCAAATCTATCTATGAAATATTGCACCATAGGCTCTACAAGAGAAACAGAAGATGTAAGCCCTGCAAATGCAAGTGCAACAAAGAAAAGAACAGCAAAAATATTGCCAATAATTCCCATCTGATAAAAAACAGCTGGTAAGGAGATAAAGACAAGTCCTGGACCTTTTGCAGGAGCTGCTCCATACTCATATAAAAAAGTAAAAAGCATTAACCCTGCAACAATGGCAATAGCAGTATCTAAAAAGACAACCCATAGAGCACTTTTAACAAGATTTGCCCCTTTTTCAAGCGATGCAGCGTAGGTCATGATAGCACCCAACCCGAGGCTAAGCGTAAAAAAGGCATGACCCACAGCCACCACAAAAGCTTCTGAAGTCACTTTTGACCAATCAGGATAGAACATAAAATGGATAGCTTTAGAGAAACCATCTAGTGTCATGGCATAAAGAAACATCCCACTTAGTATGAGCATGAGTGCGGGCATCAAATAGAAGTTTAACTTCTCAATACCACCTTTAATCCCTCTATGTACGACATAGGTAATAAATAAAAACGAAAGTGTGTGGTAAAAAAACTGTCTCCAAAAACCTGCATGAAGCATAGTTGTAAAGGTACTCTCTGCCTCTTGAACACTCTGAGGCAAATAGGTCAAAGATGTAACAATATAGTTAAATATCCACCCTATAACAACAGAGTAAAAAATCATAATCAAAAGACCTGTAACTGATTGAAAACCTGCAAACTTCCACAAATTTTTCTTTTTTGGAGCTAACTCTTCAAAACTTGTGACCGTATCACGGCGACCAAGATACCCAATAAGCATCTCTGCAACCATAATAGAAAAGCCAATCATGGCTACTGTTATAAGATAGATAAAAACAAACGCACCACCACCATACTCACCTGTAATGTATGGAAACTTCCAAATATTTCCAAGCCCAACAGCAGAACCAGCTGCTGCCATAATAAAACCTAACCGACTAAATCTTGTTAACTTCATACACAACTTTCATGTTTAATTGTTGTTATTATACTAAAAAAGTAGCTTTTTTTGAAGAAATTTGCAATTACTATTGACATTTTAAAATAATTTTACTATAATTTCGCCTCATTAATCAGCATAACAGCTTGTTTAATGTATAGGTCGGGGTGTAGCTCAGTATGGTTAGAGTA
>FXBE01000215.1_pt1 | contig 10566 bp, 9 predicted proteins | sample 5335311 | NCBI WGS metagenome assembly FXBE01 (sample SAMEA103928390, study PRJEB20085) | sediment metagenome | biome: marine biome; feature: hydrothermal vent; material: sediment | place: Atlantic Ocean | collected 2013-08-06T02:46:56 | depth 0.05 m | reverse complement strand
CCAGAGACGGAAGCGTGATCATCATTCGCGACAATATCTCAATATTCGGAATATCTGCGTAGATCTCGCTCAAACGGGGAAGAATGGTCACCACAGCGACATTGGACATCATCGTCATCATGGAGATCAGCAGTAAAGTGACCTTGGTACTGAGTGTGATCGTTTTCCTCATAAAAGTATATCTTTCAAGCCGTTCACATCTTCTAACACAAGATCCGGGACTATGCCTCTTTCCAGATCGGCAGGTTGAAACTTCCCGGTCTTTAGCAGTACTGCTTTGAGTCCGGCATCCTGTGCCCCTTTAATGTCTGCTTCTATGTCATCCCCTACCATCATGACTTCATGCGGCTCCAGGCCCATGGAAGAGACTGCCAGATGGAAGAATGTCTCACTGGGCTTGCCAATGATCCTTGCCTCTTTGCCCGTGGCAAACTCCAAAGCTGCTATGAATCCTCCCGCATCTAGTGAAAGTACACCGTCACTGTCTTTGAAATACCGGTTCTTCGCTGCTGCGATCAGTTCTGCTCCGTTGTTCAGTGCTCTGAATGCTTTATTCATATGCCCATAGTCAAAGTTGGTATAGGCATCCCCGACCACAACATAATCAGGCCGGTCTGACTTGAATGCTTCAAAGTATACTTCCGCATCATCGGTCATTAAGGGCAGTGCCGTAGCTTTTCTTTCACGCAATAGATCTTTCGTTGCATTCAGTGCGGTAAAAAGCTGCTCTTCCTTGACATCAAAGCCGAAATCCAGCAATTTTTTCAAAACTGCGGAGGGGACACGCCGGGTCGTATTGGTCACAAAACGCATCGGGAACTTCTGTGCCAGAAGGGCAACACTCTCAGCTGCACCCCCGATCACCCTGTCCCCCACGTATAGCACACCGCCAATATCAAAAAGCAATCCTTTTATCTCTTTCATCATCACTCCTTTTGTATTAAGTGCTTATTTTCAAAATTGATGTACTATTTTATCCTAATAAAGGATAGTTAAATGACAAAAGAACGTGAAGGCGAGTTTTTAATGTTGGGACTTGCACTCATTGAGAGCTGGTTTCCTATTCTTTCCATTGTTGCCATGTCATACATCGGTGCCCTGCATACCTACGCCTACAGTCTTGTGATCGCTCTGTTCTTCTTCCTTATCCTTATGCTCAAAAGAGACCGTTTTCAAGAGCTTAAAAACAGAGATGCATACAAAGACCTCTTGCTGACAAGTTTCTGGATCACGTTACTCTTTACGCTGGTATTCATCGGGATGCAGTACACCACTGCCGGAAACATGGCAGTCATCATCTTCCTTCAGCTTCTCTTCTCCTACCTCTATTTTAATGTTTTGGGTAAGGAGAAAATGGACAGGCTTCATCTCATTGGTGCCGGCATTATGGGTGTGGGTGCGTTGATCATCCTTATACCTGATGACCTTACATTTAACAAAGGTGATCTGCTCATTCTCATTGCTGCGGCCATCGCACCTATTGCAAACCTTTACCAGAAGAGAGCCAGAACCTACTGCTCATCAGAAACTATTTTAGGATTTAGAACCGTGGTCGGTCTGCCTTTTATTGCTGCATTTGCCTGGGTGTTTGAACCGACTGTCACTTATGATGCATTCACTTCTGCACTTCCCTCTCTGCTTGTCATAGGTATTTTGGTCTACGTAGTCTCCAAGATCATGTGGATCGAAGCCCTGCACCGCATCTCCATTACCAAAGTCTCTGCCATGATGGGACTGGTGCCAATGCTGACGCTCTTCTTTGCCTATCTTTATCTGGATGAAATACCGCAGTTCAGACAGGTGCTGGGGATCATACCAGTGATTGCAGGCGGGTATATGCTGACAAAACCGCTAAAGTCAGATACAATACAGACAAAGGAAAAAAATGAATAATGAGCATGCAAACAATCCGCTTCACGGCATAACGCTGAAGATGATCATGAATGAACTGGTCGAGCATTACGGCTGGGAAACTTTGGCGGAATTTGTCAATATCAACTGTCTGAAGTTTGACCCATCCATTAATTCCTGTCTGAAATTCTTAAGAAAAACACCCTGGGCAAGAGAAAAGGTAGAAAAAGTATATCTGGCGATGAAAAAAAAATAGGAGAGTGCAGGAACAAGGCATGCCTTGTCAGAGAGAACGAAAAAGCAAGAGAAGAGTCTAGCTCTCTTCCGTCTCCTCAATATTATCCTGGACATCCTCGTACACGGTACGCGGATTCACCACACGCTCTTTTTTGAAAAGTGTCAAAAGGTCTGCCAGGGTCTGATGCATCTCTCCACGGTCAACGATCATATCGATAAGCCCATGATCCAACAGGAACTCTGAACGCTGAAAACCTTCAGGAAGGTCCACCCCCACAGTCTGCTTAATAACCCTCTGGCCTGCAAAACCGATCAAAGCATCCGGTTCAGCCATGATGATATCACCCAGCATCGCAAATGATGCGGAAACACCGCCCATGGTAGGATCAGTCAGTACAGAAATGAAAGGCAGACCTTTCTGGTGCAGTCTGTTCAATGCTGCAGACGTTTTGGACATTTGCAAAAGAGCATAGGTACTCTCCTGCATTCTTGCTCCTCCGGAAGCAGAGACGATGATGACACCCGAACTGTTTGCAATAGCCCTGTCCACCGCACGAACGATCTTTTCGCCTTCAACCGATCCAAGAGACCCACCCATAAAAGCAAAGTCAAAAACCACAAGTTCCACAGGATTTTCTCCGATAGTACAGGATCCGCTCACGACCGAAGAGGTTTTACCGGTTTTGGCTTTTGCCTCTTCCAGACGTTTTTTATAAGATTTTTTATCTGAGAATTTAAGGGGATCTACCGGAGCCAAAGTACTATCATGTTCAACAAAAGAATCCTCATCTGCAATTGATGCAATACGTTTTTCCGCATTGATACGGAAATGGTGATTACACTTTGGACAGACATTCTGCTTTGCTTCCACCTCTTTGTAAAACATCAGTGAGGTACACTTAGGACATTTTATCCATTGATTGGGTTTCTCTTCTTTTGTCTCTTTCAATATATTGTCAAAAAGGCTACCAAACATATTTACTCCTGTCTATTCTTACTTAATATTTTTAATTAAAGTCTCTATTTTTTCAGCGACTGCTTTATCTTTTGACACTATAACATAATCCGCCTCAACTATCACTTCAAGCCCTTCACAAAGTGCTAAACCTGCAGCAAAATCATAAATGCGGAACGCACCCATAAAAAGGACATACCTGACCGTTCTCGCATAAGCAAGAGAGAGTGCTATGGCACCGGGTGAACGGAACTTTAGACCTTCCTGGTCCAAAGCTGCGACCAGCAGCGGATTTGCATAGGCTTTTTCAAAAAGCCCTATTTCTGCATGCGGTGCTGTATGCGGTGTATGAAAGTGTAAAGAAAAGAGTTTTCCCTGCACTACTTCATTGCCCTCATACTTGAGAAACATATCTCCATTGGCCAGGTTACAGACAACAGCAGCATCTAAAATACCTTCGGCATTGACTTTGGCTACAGAAGTACCGTAAAAAGGAAAAAGGGAAAGTGCATTGGAAGAACCGTCAATAGGATCGATGATGATCTTAGCACTTCCTCCGCCGATAATACCCGACTCTTCAGACTCGATCTGCCCGAAACGGGAAAGATATTTGACAAAAACAGCTTCGGCAAAAAGATCAAGCCGGGAAGAGACATCTCCCCCCGCACCTATTTCAGTCTTTTCAAACCACTGTTCGTCAAAGCCATTTTTCAATGCGGAAGCGATCTCTTCATTGGCTGCAATACAGGCTTTGATAAAATCAGTCATTTATACTCTCAGCTTCTGAATACTGCACGATGAATCCTTAACGCCCACCTATTCACCTCTTTTATTGGCAATGATCGTCGGCTTGATACCGCGCGGTGCGACCATCCAGAATTTTCTGACCTCTGTTCTGAAATGTTCAAGAATGTATGCAGCTCTTTTTGAACCTGTTTTTGCAACATAATCCTTCAGCAAAACTTTCAGTTCGAACATTTCGCTGTCCCACTCGTCGGTATCGATACGCAAAGGCTCGACCAGTTCAGGGTTCACCTTCTCGTAGAAGTTCCTCTCTGTGTCGTATACAAATGCTTTACCGCCGGTCATACCTGCACCGAAATTCACACCGGTTTTCCCAAGGATGACCGCTACACCGCCTGTCATATATTCACAAGGATGGTCTCCTGTACCCTCGACCACTGTCGTAGCACCTGAGTTACGTACGGCAAAACGCTCACCGACCTGACCGTGAACATATAACGTACCGCCGGTTGCACCGTAAAGGCAGGTATTGCCTCCCAGTGAGAATTTGTATCCTGCTTTATCTGCAGTAATAACGATCTGTCCGCCGTTCATCCCTTTACCGATATAGTCGTTCCCTGCGCCATCGATGTTGATGTGTACACCCTTGGAAAGGAAAGCACCCAGAGACTGGCCTGCAGTACCTTTCATATTGAGGGTGATCGCAGCGTCAGGAAGACCTGCATTTCCGTGGATCGCTGCGATCTCACCGGAAATACGTGTGGCGAACGATCTGTTCAAATTGGAGATCTCTTTGTTCAATATGACCGGTGTTGACGGATCTTTGATCGTCGGCATCAGCTCTTTGATCAACTCCTGCTCATATTCATTCTGGTCATACGGTTCATTGGATGCTACTTGACAGGTATTGACACCTTCAAGTTTGTAAAGCATTTGATCGAAATTGAATTTTTTCGCAAATTCATCATCGATCACTTCCAGAAGATGGTTTTGTCCTACGATCTCTTCTAAAGATGTGTATCCGAGTTCAGCAAGAATTTCTCTTACCTCTTCAGCCATTAAAGTAAAGTAGTTGATCACTTTTTGGACATTTCCCGTAAATCTCTTACGCAGATGCGGATCCTGTGTCGCTACACCCACACCACAGGTATTCAGGTGACAAACACGAAGCATAATACATCCGACAAGTACAAGTGCACCGGTACCAAAAGCAAACTCTTCTGCACCTAAAATGGCCGCTTTAATAACATCAAGCCCTGTTTTCAGACCGCCGTCTGTCTCAAGTCTGACTTGCCCTCTGAGATTGTTGGCTTTCAGCGCATTGTGTGCTTCTATAAGTCCAAGTTCCCAGGGATTACCGGCAAAACGGATAGAACCGATCGGTGCAGCCCCTGTACCACCGTCTCCTCCAGAGATGATGATCTTGTCCGCATAGGCTTTCGCCACACCCGCTGCAATGGTCCCTACGCCTGCAGTCGATACCAGTTTGACCGCTATACGTGCATTCGGGTTGATCTGCTTCATATCGAAGATGAGCTGTGCCAAGTCTTCAATAGAATAAATGTCATGGTGCGGTGGTGGCGAAATAAGTGTCACACCCGGTTTTGTAAATCTGAGCGATGCAATAAGCGGAGAGACTTTCGACCCAGGAAGCTGGCCTCCTTCACCCGGTTTTGCACCCTGTGCCACTTTGATCTGTATCTCCGTTGCCGAACGCAGATATTCCGGTGTCACACCGAAACGTCCCGAAGCTACCTGTTTGATGCTTGAGTTTTTCATTGTCCCGTAACGCGCAGGGTCTTCACCACCCTCACCCGAATTTGATTTCGCACCGATGGTATTCATCGCTACGGCAAGGGTTTCATGTGCTTCCTGGGAAATAGACCCCATAGACATCGCAGCCGTTGAGAAACGCTTGAATATCTCAGACAACGGCTCTACTTCGTCTATGCTGACCGGCGCTTTGTCACTCTTGAGTTCATAAAAGTCTCTAATGAATTTCTTGTCTCTTTTGTTGACCAGTTTCTGTACTTCTGCATAATCTTCTTTACTTCCGCTCTGTGCACATTTCTGGATCGCAGAAATGGTCGGTCGGGAAAAGTCATGAAACTCTTCACCTCTTTTATACTTGTAGAATCCGCCTTTGTAGAGCGAATTCTTTTTGCCTTCAAAGTCGTTTGTAAAGGCACGCTGGTGATTCGTGTTCAAACGTGCATCGATGTCTTCATATCCTAACCCCGGAAGCAGTCCTGCTGTACCGGAGAAACACGCTTCAACGATCTCTTTATCCAGACCGAGCACATCAAAAAGACGTGAATTACGGTAAGAAGAAAGCGTTGCAATACCCATTTTAGACATGATCTTCAAAAGACCTGCACCCATCGCACGCCTGAACCTTTTAAGGATCGCTTTGATCTCTTCATTGCCCTCTTCAAGCTCTTCAACAGTGTAGTACAGCAAGTAAGGATAGATCGCCGCTGCACCAAAACCAAGCATAGCTGCCGCTGAGTGAGGATCAAAAACTTCACCGGTCACTGCCACAATACTTGTCAAGTGTCTCAGTTTTTCCTCTAAAAGTACTGTACTCAAACGTCCAATGAGCATGAGCATAGGAATGACTTTGTTATCTTCATTCAGATCTCTGTCATCCAGAATGATCGTTCTAACGCCATGCTCTCTTACATCTACAATGATCTTCTCTACAAGTGTATTAAGACTTGCTTTCAGGTCATGGGTATACGCGGTAGAATACTTCCCGACTTTATAGGCCTCATCATATTTCTCATTCGATTCATCACCAAATTCCTGAAGAAGGGCAAACTTTTCCGCCGACATTACAGGAAGTACGGTCTTAAGTCTCTTCGCATGTTCCGGATCATCGGTAAGAATATTCTGTACAGGACCGAAACCGGTATTCAGGCTGGTCACTGTCTTTTCACGGATAGGGTCGATCGGAGGATTGGTCACCTGGGCAAATTTCTGCTTGAAGAAATCTGTGAAATTTCTCTGTTCCGTTGAAAATGCAGCGATCGGTGTATCGTCACCCATGGCACCTGTCGTTTCTTTTCCCTCATTGATCATCGGCCTGATAACCTCTCTCATGACTTCCAGAGTATAGTTGAAATAACGCTGTTTCGCTTCCATCTCTTTACGGTTCTGCACACATCTTTCCCCATGGGCAGTCGGTACATTCTCCTGAAGATAAGACATATTTCTTCCAAGCCATTTGTCATAAGGATTGGTTACTTTCAAATAATCATCGATATCTGTCGTTTTAAGCAGTTTTCCGTACTTGAGATCGATCCCCATCATTTCACCGGACTGCAATCTTCCGCGTTCTACGATCTCTTCTTCAGGCACTTGAAGTACTCCGTATTCTGAAGAGATCAGCAGTCTGTTATCTGTAGTTCTGATGTATTTGGATGGTCTGAGTCCGTTTCTGTCAAGTACACAACCGATATATCGTCCGTCGGTCATACTCACCGCAGCCGGCCCGTCCCATGGTTCAAAACAGGTACTCGCATATTCATAGAACGCTCTGAGGTCTGAATCCATTTGCGGTGCATTGTGCCAGGGAGCAGGTATCAGTGAACGGGCTGCTTTAAAAAAGTCTACACCGTTTACACGCAGGAATTCCATAAAATTGTCCAAAGAAGCAGAGTCAGACATCCCTTTCTGGATAACATTTTTCAGTCTTTCCATCTCATCATCGGTAAAGACATCAGACTTCACTGCTTCCATTTTTGCTGCTACATTAAAACGGTTTGCGGTCACAGAGTTGATCTCACCGTTATGGGCGATCATTCTGAACGGCTGTGCCAGTTTCCACTGAGGCAGTGTATTGGTGGAAAAACGCTGGTGGAAAAGACAAAATGAAATTTCAAAATTTTCATCTGCAAGATCTTTGTAGAACTCTTTGATATGCGTCGGCATGACCAGTCCTTTATAGGACACCACTGAAGTTGAGAATGACGGTATATAGAAAGTCTCATCCTCTATCAGCTCTGCTTCTATCTCTTTACGTGACAAATAGACCATTGCCTCAAATCTGTTGACAGCCACTGCCGAACTGGGTGCGACAAATACTTGCTTCATGGTTGGAAGTGATGCAAGCGCCTGTTCTCCCAGAGCATTCGTATCGATAGGTACGGTACGTGTATAAATAACTTTGAGATCATTGTTGCTGCACACATTTTTTATGACATCAAAATCACTTTCATGGTTTGAGAAGACCATTGCAACGGCATAGGTCTCCGGAAGAAAAACATTCTCTTTTTCCGCCTCTTTTTCAAAAAATGACTTTGGCATAGAAAGAAGCAGTCCCGAACCGTCTCCTGTCTTGCCGTCTGCCGCGATCGCACCTCTGTGCATCATACGTGAGAGTGATGTTATGGCATCTTCCAAATTTTTATGCGAAGGCGTGTTGTCGATAGACGCTAAAAGTCCAAATCCACAATTGTCCTTGAATGAGGTAAATAAATCTTGCATGTTCCAACCTTAAAAATAAAATCTGAAGCACCAGTAGAGTGCTTCCAAATGGTGAAGATTATATCTAAAATGATGTTAAGATTTCTTTAAGCGGCTGTAGGCCCGTGTGAAGCGTACCCGGATGTTTAACATCCTTTTGACTATAATTAGAAAAATAAAAGGAGTCTGCATCAAAGGATTCATACTTTCTGTCAAAAAAGCCAAGAACGAAGACTCTATTGCCACGGTTCTGACCGCAACGGAAGTCAGGACCTATTACCGTTTTTTTGGTGCAAGACACTCTATTTTACAGCTTGGGAATCTGGTGGATTTTGAAGTGGAAGGAGAAGACGGAAGATTTATGCCGAGATTGCGTTCCCTCTCGCATATGGGTTTTCCCTGGCTTTTTGACAGGAACAGACTCCTCCTCTGGCACAACTTCATTCAAAAATTTGAGCCCCACCTCAAAGATACAGAGGAATTGGACCCCTTTTATTTCAACCTCCTGCTCAATGCTGCCAGAAAATGGGACAGACAAAACCCAAAGCGTATTGTATGCGAGAGTTATATAGCACTGCTCGACTACGAAGGCAGACTCTATCCCGAAGAGAACTGCTACATCTGCGAACAGCGTATAGAAGAAGAGATCGCACTTATGCAGGCATTTAAACCTGCCCATCCTGCCTGTATCTATTCTCCTGCTTTACCTACTAAAAAAATACTGGACTTTTTTGCAACCAAGAAAACCGTTTTTCTGGAAGACCATGAAGTAGATTATTTGTTTGAGATCGTAATGAAAGGTTTATAACATATTTCTGTTATGCTATACTCAAAATCATAAAGGAAATACATGCATAAGATCCTACTCGCCGTTTTATTCATCCTTACACTCAATGCAGGAGACGACATGAAACATTTTTATGATTTCAGGGTAAAAGATATTCATGGAGAAAGCGTTTCTCTTTCAAAATACAGGGACAAAGTGCTGCTTGTGGTCAATGTGGCAAGCAAATGCGGTTTTACACCCCAATATGAAGGGTTGGAGAAACTCTATGAACGCTATAAGGCCCAGGGCTTTGAGATATTGGCATTTCCCTGCAACCAGTTCAGGAACCAGGAACCGGGAACATCCAAAGAGATACAGAATTTCTGCAAGGTCAATTACGGTGTGACCTTTCCTCTTTTTGCCAAAATAAAAGTGAATGGTGACCATGCAGCCCCACTTTATGTTTATCTTAAAAAAGAAGCTCCCGGTTTTTTAGGCACCCAGAGCATCAAATGGAACTTTACCAAGTTCCTCATTGACAAAAAAGGCAATGTGCTAAAGCGTTACGGCTCTTCCACTGAACCTGCAGACATTGCTGAAGACATAGAGAAATTACTCAAAAAATGATATCAAAAAAAGTACTGCTCGGCGCGTCATTGTTGACACTGTTCCTAACCAACGGCTGTGTCAAGCTCAACTGCCCTCTTCCCGGGCAGCTCAAGACAAGCGTTACTCAGGAAACGCTGACTTCTGCTTCCGATTCGTATGATATCAAACAGAACAATATGAGTATGGGCGGGCTATGTGCAAGTAGGGTTACCTTTTATGAGCAGGGTAAAAAATGGAACCTCATCCTGGTGAGAAATACCAAACAGCCCAACGGTCCCTTCTGGTACCTGCCGCACGACAATGAGAACACCGCCTACGAAGCAGCGGTCTATGCCGCTAAAAAATACGGTGGAGGCTTTCTTGCCTTGGAAGCCAACGGCAAACGTTACGCTTTAGGAAAAGACCCGAACCGAAACTTTAAAGCGGGAAGTGCTTACACAAAAAATATATTCAAAATTATTGATACATTTAAACCTAAATCACTGCCCTATCTTGCGCTGCACAACAACAAAAACGGTCATAGCCGTTATGGAGGGGAAGGTACGGTTTCCATGAAAGTCTCTTCTGCCCATACAAAGTCTTACCCGGCAGGTCGCATACATTCAGGCGGATTGCACGATGAAGACAATCTGGTCTACCTTGCCGAACGCTCTCTTGACCGCAAAAAGATACAGGCACTTACTGCCAAAGGGGTCAATGTCAAATTTGAAGTGGTCAGCAGCAAAAGTAACGACAACTCCATGTCAAACTATATTGCACTGCATAAAAACGGATCGGGGTATGTCAACATAGAAGCGCAGAATGGAGATATCGGTACGCAAAAAAAGATGATAGACAAGGTAATGAAGCTTATCTATCAGGGAGACTTATAGTCAGGGAGTATTGCAGCCCTTAACTTCTTGCCTTTTTGATCATTTCATAGGCTTTGTTCAGTGCC
>FXBE01000214.1_pt1 | contig 10572 bp, 8 predicted proteins | sample 5335311 | NCBI WGS metagenome assembly FXBE01 (sample SAMEA103928390, study PRJEB20085) | sediment metagenome | biome: marine biome; feature: hydrothermal vent; material: sediment | place: Atlantic Ocean | collected 2013-08-06T02:46:56 | depth 0.05 m | reverse complement strand
CTTTCGATGTAATATGGTATTCATACATATATTACAAAAGGAGTATTTATGATTTCTAAATTAATAAAATCAAGTCTTGTTGCTTCTGTTTTGGTCTCTTCTGCATTTTCTGCAGGAGACTATGACAAGAAGCCTCCGTTCAGCATGGACAAACTTAAAGAGACAAAAGTGAAAGGGGAAACACTTTTCCAACCAAAAAATGACTATAACATTTTTGTAAACTACGAACTGGGTATGCACTGTGTCGGCTTTGAAATGAGTTACTGTTGTGTGATCCCTCCATACAACTCTATCCAGTCACAGGCGATCCAATCAGGTAAAGACGGTAAATTACCGAAACTTCTTACGCCGGATGACAAAGTCAAACTCTACTACTACACCAAAGACAACTCCTATTCTGAAGGCAACAAGATGAAATACTGGTCTGTACCTAAAGATGTTGATGGTGACGGCCACTTTGACAGCCCAGGTGACAACGTTGCCAACTACGTTTGGGGACATCTCTTCATCTACAAAGACCTTGAAGGTACCATCCCAAAAGGTGCTGCAGATAAAGACAGACTCAGGATCGGACATCAGGTAAAAGTACGTATTGATGCAGGACCTTCAGGGAAAGCACTCTCCGGCGGATACTTGGATTATGCGGGTAAAGACGGTGGTTCAGTGGTGATGACCGATACACTTGTACCTGCAGTTAAAAATGTTAAACTTGTCTTGACTGCTTCCCACTTATGGGATGCACTTGGACTTCCAATGACTGCCTTTAACGACAGTACAAGAAGGGGAACGATCCGTTCCATTACCCAAAAAGATTTTCAGCCTTTCCAATACTCTCAAGTAGCATTGCATGACAGTACAGGTAAAGAGATTAAAGACAAAGCAGGTAAATCTTACGAATATTTCGGAACAAACCCTGTGGATATTCCAAACTGTTATGCCTGTCACTCAAGAAACGGTAAAGCAGCACAGATGGCAAGGGATGAAGGGTTGAAATACTCAGATAAAGAGTACAAATACTGGAAAACATACCCAGATGAAAGTGAGTACATGGCAAGACTTTCCGAGTCTTCTATTAACATTCTTTCACTTCACGATGCACACCACGGTACTACCTTCCTAAGTGACTACAACGCAGATGCACCTGGTAATCGTCTTGGAAAAGTCGGTGAAGTAAACTGTGCTGACTGTCATGGTGACAATGTGTCCGGGAACCTACAAGAGCCCAGACCTGTTGCTACAGGATACAAAGCAGTCAAAGCAAAACCACTTTCAGAAGCGATCCACGGATTCCACCTTGGAATGGTACCGATGCCTGATGGTGCAGAAAGATCTCAAGCCTGTCAATCGTGTCACCCAACACACTTCCAGAATCCAAATATGAATGATGACTCTAATCCGTTCAGAGTTACGGACAGATATGGTGAAGGCAGATTCTCCAAAGGTGATATTAGAAAATCCGGTGGTGGTTGTTACGTAAGACGTGATGCACACTCAAACCCCAATGCAAAACCTCCGTTCTTCCTGAACAACTATGGTAAATGGCAACTTAAAAATGTTGCAAGCAAAGATGAGCATGGAAAAGATGCCGGGGAACTTAGAGGACTTTACTGTACAAACTGTCACACAAAAATAGCACAAAAGATGCATGCACTTGACGATATTAAAAATGACAGTCTTCAAACAGGTAAAACGATCAGAAACAAATCTCTTAAAGAGATCGTTGCTGCTGTAGCTGACGGAGATATGAAAAAATTTGCAGCACTTGCTGACCCTAAAACAACAGGGGATAATGAAGTCTTGAAATATTATACTGAGCATAAATCTGCAACATTGGTCAAAAATGTTGGAAAAGACGGTAAACTTGACTTAAAACCATGGAATCATCCTAAAGGTGGCGCTGTTCCTTATGCCGCAGCATCTGGTGGTAATGACTGGTGGCTATCTGCTGCAGAACCTCACTGTGCGGATTGTCACAGGGCTCCATTCGTTGAACAGGAGACAGGTGGTAAATACTTCCCTATTGACCAGCCAAACAAGTATTCTCTATACAGATACTCTAAAGCGCACGGAAGCATTGCATGTCAGTCTTGCCACGAGTCGACACACGGTCTCTATTCAACACGTTTTGACGGAGATGAGAGAACGGTAGATGTGACCACACATGAGCAGGCACTTCAGTACAGCCCTGATGGTAAATATACCGGTCCTGTTACATGTTCAGCATGTCACACTGTCAATAAACATGGTGTACCTGCACAACTTATAGGTACTAAATATGAAGATGACTACTGGGCTTCTGTTACGCTTGCTCACTTTATGAGAGAAGGCGATCAGAAACTTTCAGTGAAAGAATTGGTTAAAAAATACCCTTACAAAAAATCATCTAAAATCGTTGAGGATGGATGGAAATAATCTTCCTTCCCTCTTTATTACTCCTCTGACCCCAGAGGAGTAACCTAAATTTTTCTATTCCCTTAGCTTAATATGATATAATTGATTCAAAATTAACTTCGGAGACCTCCCTTTTATGAATGATCACAATCTTGATGACCTTATCATCGAAAACATTGAACCTAAAAACGCTAAATCAAAAAGTCTATTGACTATTATTGCCCTGCTTATCGTTGTCTTTATCGTAGGTATCATTCTCGCACGTCTTAATCTTGATGAACCTAACAACAATTCGCTTGCTGAAGAAAATGAGAGCGAAATGATCTCTCCTGAATTAACGCTTCAAAGTAGAGCAAAAGAAAAAGAGAAAAAAGAAGAGCCGAAAATTACAGACATGATCGAAGAGGAATTAAATAAGCCTATTCAGGAAGCCAAATTGACTGTAGAAAAGACTGAAGAAGTGAAAAAAGTCCAAGAAGTCAAAAAGGTAAAAGAAGTAAAAGAAGTAAAAGAACCTGTTCCGGTAACTGAACCTGTAGCAGTTGAAGAGACAAAAGTAGAAGTTACCAAAGAGTTTGAACAGCTTCCGGCAGAACCTGAAGTCTCTTCTGTACCACACACGGAACAAAGTACTAAAAAAAGTGTAGCAGAGCCGGTAGTACCTGCAACAGTAAAAAAACCAAAAGAAGTCAAAGCAAAAAAGACAACACCTAAACCTGTCGCAACGGGCAGTTATTTCATTCAGGTAGGTTCATACAGACAGACACCGAGCAAGCGTTTTTTATCTGTCATCAAAAATAACGGTTTCCATTATACCCTCACAGCACCTAATGCAAAAGGTATCAAAAAATTGCTCATCGGACCTTACCCGAACAGAGTCGCTGCCAATGCAGCACTTACAAGAGTCAGGGATCTTGTCAACAAAAGTGCCTTCATCGTTAAAAGGTAAAAAGGATATGCAAAAAACTATTTTATTTGACCAACTCACACCTGTTGCACTTTACGGAAAAATAAAAGAGCTTTTTCCTTCTGAAATCACCATGCTTTTTGAAAGTATGGTCAACACTGCTGACGGGAATTTTTCATTCATTGTCATAGGTGCAAAAGAACGGCTGGCCTACAAAGACAAACAAACGCTTTACACTGATTCTCAAGGGGAAAAAAGTACCTTAAATGAAGACCCCTTCTCTTTTTTAAAAACATATTATAAAAACGTAGACAAAGAAGCGTATCAACAAAAAGCACTTAAAGCAGGCTTTTCATTTGTGGACGGCTTTATTGGTTTCATCTCTTATGACATGGTAAAAGTTTTTGAACCTGTGCTTGAAGAGAGTATGGACAATCTTCTTGATCCATTGAATACACCAGACCTTGACCTGATTCGTCCTAAGATCATTATGGCTTACTCTCACAAGTCTGCTAAGTTGACACTGATCCTGAATGATGCATCCATGAAAGAGGGACTGGAGTCTATTGAAAATATTTTACATAACACTTGTACCCCTATGCCTATTGAGCCTGTGGTACTTGAAGGAGAAGGGTCTTTTTCTATTGATGAAGAACGTTTTAAAGCGTTGGTACTTGAGTCAAAAGAAAATATCCGTTCAGGTGACATCTTTCAAATCCTTCTTTCAAACCGTTATACCCAAAAAGGGAAGATCGATCCTTTGAGTTTCTACAGAGTACTTCGCTCCAAAAATCCTTCTCCCTATCTTTTCCTGCTCGATTATGAGAAGTTTTCCATCTGTGGTTCCAGCCCGGAAGTGATGGTAAGACTCAGTGAAGATGAAATACTCCTGCGCCCTATTGCCGGGACAAGAAAACGTGGGAAAGATGCCAAACGGGACAGAGAACTTGAGCTTGAAATGCTTGACGATCCAAAAGAGTGTGCAGAACATTTGATGCTCATTGACCTTGGTCGTAATGATGTGGGACGTGTCGCAAAAACAGGTACGGTCAAAGTAACCGATATGATGCGTGTGGAAAAATACTCTCACGTCATGCATATGGTCTCAGATGTGGAAGCAAAACTTGAAGAGGGGAAAGACATGTTCGACCTCTTTGCAGCCACCTTTACTGCAGGTACCATGACAGGCGCACCCAAGATCGAAGCCATGAAACTCATTGCACAGTATGAAGGTTTAAAACGCGGTTTCTACTCCGGTGCTGTAGGGTACTTTGCCTTTAACGGAAATATGGATTCAGCGATCACCATCCGTACTTCACTCATAAATAAAGACTCCATTACCCTGCATGCCGGTGCAGGTATCGTCGCTGACTCTGTGCCTGAACTTGAATACCTTGAGGTCAAGAACAAGCTGGGAGCGCTCCTCTCTACACTCAAAGAGATGGAGACTTTGTAACACATGGCAAAAGCACTTTTCGCCATCTTCGGAAACCCTGTCTCCCACTCCAAATCTCCACTGATGCACAACCTTGCGTTTAAAGGCTTAGAATATGACGGATGTTATGCCCGTTATAGGCTTGAAGACGGGAGCAAGCTCAAAGAGAAATTTTTTGAACTGGGTCTCAAAGGTATTAACATTACTGTACCCCACAAAGAGTATGCCTATGCTGCCTGTGATGAACTAGACCCCTTTGCCAAAAAAGTAGGTGCAGTCAATACTATCGTGGAAAAAAATGGAAAATTACATGGATACAATACTGATGCACCCGGTTTTTTAAAAGCGATCTCTGAATTTAAAGAGATTAAAACTGTACTTTTTCTGGGTGCTGGAGGAACAGCACAATCAACTTCTGTCATACTTAAAGAAGAAGGCTATGATGTCACACTTCTTAACCGTTCAGAGGGAAGACTTACAAAATTTAAAGAAGCCGGTTTTAAAACCTTCACCTTTGATGATTTTCAGCCAAAGCACTATGACCTGATTATCAACATGACCTCTGCTGGTTTGGAAGACGATGCACTTCCTGCACCTAAAGAGATACTTGAAAAAGTCATGCCTTCTTCCAAAGCTTGTGTAGATGTTATCTACGGGAAAGAGACAGCTTTTTTGAAACTGGCAAGAGCCTACAACAAACCTGTCAAAGACGGTTCTGATATGCTGCTGTATCAAGGGATCATCGCTTTTGAATACTTTACTGAAAACCAATACGCATTTAAAACTATAAAAATACATATGCAAAAGGCATTTACACTGTGAAAAAAATTCTTTTTTATCTATTGCTGCTTTTGGCAGTACTTGCTACGATCGTTTGGTTCAACTTACCAAAAATCACACCCTACTATACGCAATTGACCTCCCCGCGTGTAGGCATGAACCTTGATCTTCAATCAAAAGAACAGGCAACATCCACTTTTGTAGGATCCAAAGCATGTCAGGAGTGTCATAAAGAGAATTATGAGAGTTGGAAACACTCTATGCACTCCAAAATGATACAAGACATCAAAAAAGATCCTTCGGTGGTGATTGCAGATTTTAAAAAACTACCTGAAGATGCAGACTTTACTTTGGCCCAGGCGGTTTACACCATAGGAAGTAAATTCAAACAACGTTATATGATACCTGCTACTATCAACGGGAAAGAAGATTTCAGACTGGGAAATTACCAGTGGAATACACAAAATAAAAAATGGCAGCACTTTAAACCCTACAAATACTGGTACAAGAACTCCTACCCGCATGACAACAAACAATTTCCTACCTCTACTACTTGTGACGGTTGTCATTTTACAGGATATATGTCTACCCAAAAACGCGTAGAAAGAGCCATCGCCTGTGAAAGTTGTCACGGTCCTGGAAGCAAACATGCCAAAGACCCTGAGAGCCCCATTTTCAAAGCATCTCTGTTTGATCCTATGCGTACCAATGAAGTCTGCTTACAGTGCCATATGAGAAACAGAGACAAGCGTATTGAAACAGAAAAGTTATCTGCCAAAGAAATGTGGATGACTGCCAAAGATTACCCTGCAGGGTATGAACCTGGAAAACCTCTCATTAACTACAAACTCCCCGCACCTTTTTCCAAAGGAAAAGAGAGTAAAGAGTTTTGGGCAAACGGTGCAGCCAAGAAAAACAGAACCCAGGGGAATGAGTATATACACGATACAATGTACAAACACGGTATTACCTGTATTAACTGTCATGACCCGCATAAACTGACAAATACAGCTAAAAATCCCCAAGGAAATGATGCCTGTATGAAATGTCATAATTTTGGTTCTATTATAGGTCCTCATCAATCTTCATTGGAAGAGCATACCCATCATAAAGCAGGGTCCAAGGGTTCAAGCTGTATTGAATGTCATATGCCAAAAACCGCTAAGCATACAGGGAAGTCACCATTGACCGTACGTTCGCATCTTTTTACATTTACCTACCCGGCACAGACTAAAGCGTATGGAATGCCACCCCAGACCAATGCCTGTTATGCCTGTCATAAAGACAAAACACTTGATTCTTTGCAAGAAGACCTCAAAAAATGGGGAAATCTTGAATGGGAAAAACTTGAACAACCAAACTTAGACTTGAAGTAATCTTTAAAACTTCCCGTTTGAGTTCAATTAACCTTTATAAACTACAATACAGGAGAGAAAATGCTACATAACAGGAGTGATGAAGTGATCAATGTGCTTATGATAGAAGATGATCCGGAGTTTGCAGAACTCTTAAGTGAATACCTTGCCCAATTTGATATTAAGATAACCAATTATGAAGATCCCTATCTCGGTCTGAGTGCCGGCGTTAAAAAATATGATCTGATGATACTTGACCTTACACTCCCGGGTATGGATGGTTTGGAAGTTTGTGAAGAGGTCGTGCGTAAATATGATATGCCTGTCATCATCTCTTCAGCACGTTCAGACATTAGCGATAAAGTCAAAAGTTTTGAGTTGGGGGCCTATGATTACCTACCAAAACCCTATGATCCCAAAGAGATGTATGCACGTATTATGTCTATCTTGAACCGCATTACCAAAGGTGAAGGAAACAAACATGATCTGCCTAAAAGTGATTTTGAGATCCGGGGGGACACTATCTATTTTAAAAATGAAGCGCTCTCTTTAACGCCTGCGGAGTATGAAGTATTGACACTCTTGGTAAAAAACCAGGGAATCACACAATCCCGTGAACAGATCATCAACACATCCGCTACAATGAGCATAGATTCTCAAGGGAAAAGCCTGGATGTTATTATCTCGAAGATTCGTACAAAATTAGGAGATAACAAGCGCATTCATGCAGTTCGCGGAGTAGGATACAAACTTGTTTAAAGGTGTCACTTCCCTTAGAAGTAAGATCAACCTTGTCTTTTCCCTCACGCTTCTTCTTCTTGCCATACTCTTTATCTCATCCATCAAATATGACCACGCTAAATTTGATGAGGGAAATGAAGCACATGAAAGACTCATTTCACATTATATTTATGACTACTATATGAAGACCGGAAAGATAGATGAAGCCTATCTTAAAGCACAAAATGTATTTCTTATCAAAGACAAAGCCAAAGTCGTACAGATAGAAAGATCCTTTAAGGAGAAAGGAAAAGACAAGACTACTTATGCAGTAGACACCTTTCATCTCCAGCGTATCATACTCATCAGCAATGACCGATTCAAACTTTTTTTAGAGAACAAAAACAAAGCCAAATACCCCATAAAGCGTATTGTTGTCTTTTCCCTTGTCTTTTTGATGATCATCATGCTGTACTTTTGGGTAGTCAACAGTCTAAGGCCTATTTCTGAACTAAAAAACAAGATCAAAACATTTTCCCAGGGAGATCTTGATATCCAATGTGCTTCTGAGAGGAACGATGAAATAGGTGAAGTTGCCAATGAGTTTGACCATGCTGTGACTATGATACGTGAGCTTTTACAGTCCAGACAACTGTTTCTTCGTGCCATCATGCATGAACTTAAAACACCCATAGGAAAAGGCAGACTTGTGAGCGAGATGCTTGATGATGAAAAAAGCAAAATACGTTTACATAGCATTTTTGAACGTCTTAACCTACTCATAGACGAATTTGCAAAAATAGAAAAGATCACTTCCAAAAACTTTGACCTACATCTTAAACCGTATAAAATGTCTGACCTTCTTGAAGCCAGCATAGACATGCTCATGGTGGATAATCCTGCACGTTTGATCACGACAGACATTAATCAGGACTATATTGTCAAAGTGGACTTTGAACTTTTCACACTGGTTATCAAAAACCTCATAGACAATGCCATTAAATACAGTACAGACAAACATGTACGTGTGGTCATTGATGAAGGGATGATCAAGATCATAAATAAAGGAGAAGGTCTTTCAGAGCCTTTGGAAAACTATTTTAAGCCGTTCCATACTTCAAAAAATTCTATGGGTTTAGGGATTTATATTGTAAAAAGTATTTTGGATATTCATCAAATGGAAGTAAAATACGATCACAAAGAAGGATATAACACCTTTATGATCGTGTAACAAATATCTATTCTGTGTCAGAAATCGTATCTGAAAGCATAAATGCCAACTCCAGTGCCTGAGAGGCATTGAGTCTTGGATCACACTGTGTATGGTAGCGGCTTGCAAGCCCTTCTGCTGTAATAGCACAAGAGGTAGACCCGGTACATTCTGTGACATCATTTCCGGTCATTTCAAGGTGTATCCCTGCTGCAACTGTTCCCATCTCTTTGTGAATGGTAAAGAATTGCTCTACTTCAGAGAGTATGTTGTTAAAATCTCTAGTTTTAAATCCAGTGGAAGATTTTTCTACATTTCCATGCATCGGGTCACAAGACCAAACAACATTTCTGCCTTCATCTCTTACACGTTTCAGTAACTTAGGGAAGTAGTGTCTTATCTGGCTTGCGCCCATACGAACGATCAGGTTAAGTCTGCCCTCTTCATTCTCAGGGTTCAAAGCATCGATCAGTTCAATAAGCTCATCTTCCTCCATGCTTGGTCCAACTTTACAACCAATAGGGTTTTGGATACCTCTAAAGTACTCAATGTGTGCATCCGTAAGATCTCTCGTTCGATCACCGATCCATAACATATGTGCAGAACAATCGTAGTAAGCACCCGTCTCTGAATCTTCTCTCGTCAAAGCTTCTTCATAATTTAAAAGAAGTGCTTCATGTGAAGTAAAAAGTGTGGTCATATGCAACTGAGGCATAATGTCTGAGTTAAGACCGCAGGCTGACATGAACTTCATGGAAGCATCTATTTTGGTACTGATCTCATCATAACGTTTTCCAAGCGAGTTGTCTTTAATAAACTCAAGGTTCCACTGATGTACTTTGTTCAAGTCTGCCAAGCCTCCACGTGAAAATGCACGTAAAAGATTCATGGTAGATGCTGACTGATTGTATGCTTTTAACATATTTTTAGGATTTGGCACCCTTGCAGCTTCTGTAAATTCGATACCGTTGATAATATCACCACGGTAAGAAGGAAGTTTTTGTCCCTCTTTCTCTTCAAAATCAGAAGATCTCGGCTTGGCAAACTGACCGGCAATACGCCCTACTTTCACTACAGGCTTACCGGTACTGTACATAAGCACCATATTCATCTGCAACATCAGTTTAAAAAGATTTTTAATATTTGTTGCATTAAAATCTGCGAAACTCTCTGCGCAGTCTCCACCCTGAAGTAAAAATGCTTCCCCTCTTCCGGCTGCAGCCAGTTTCTCTTTAAGCTTTCTTGCTTCACCTGCAAAAATTAGCGGTGGGTAAGAGCTCAACTCTTCCTCTACTTTTTTAAGTGCCTCTTTGTCATCATAGGTTGGTTGTTGCTTAATAGGAAAGTTTCTCCAGCTACTCGGTGTCCAACTCATTTATGTCCTTCAAATACAGACGATCATGACATCGTCCAAAAAATTATTGCAATGATTATATCTTAAAAACAATGAAAAGATTATGGAATACCCATTAATACTGAAAATATGTTAAATTTATTCACTTATTCACATGATTTATAAAAATAAAGGCTTTTTTCACAGGGTGAATAAGTTGTGAATAACTCATATTAAAAAATGAAACCCGTGTTTTAGGGCATAGCTAAAAAGTGTTACTTTTTGGCAACAAAGGTAACAAAGTTAGACCACTGGAAAACAGTATCAACATTTTCAAATCCGGCATCTTTACACATCTGTATATTTTCTTCAATGGTGAAAGGGATCAGCACATTTTCCAACGCCTCGCGTTTCTGTGCAATTTCATATTCACTGTACCCC
>FXBE01000213.1_pt1 | contig 10576 bp, 7 predicted proteins | sample 5335311 | NCBI WGS metagenome assembly FXBE01 (sample SAMEA103928390, study PRJEB20085) | sediment metagenome | biome: marine biome; feature: hydrothermal vent; material: sediment | place: Atlantic Ocean | collected 2013-08-06T02:46:56 | depth 0.05 m | reverse complement strand
ACGATATCGCCTTTCATTTCTTGAACTTTTGAAAGTTTTTCCAATTTTCCTTCAATGTTTACTGACTGACTATTTAAGTCATATCCTCTTACTTCCTCACCTGCATTATTATAGAGGTTTGGAAGTGCATCAAAATCTGCCATCATAAATCCATTTTTAGTTGGAAGTTGTGGTGTATAGTCTATAGTAAGTGCTGCTTCTAATCCTAATGCATTGGCGATATCATTCAATACATATCCAGAATAAGGAAGTGCTGCATTGGTAGGAACTACTTTTTTATCCAAGCTTGTATAAGTTCCCTCTTGTTGATTAAGTGCTGGCATATCCAAGTCACCATCACCCAAAGCACTCAATACAAAATCACCCTCTGCATTGTATCCTAGCACTTTACTGCCCGCTTCATCATCTAAATCACAAATCAATGAAACACCCAAAGTATTGGTTTTTGAAGGAATGACAGTGACTGTAAAGTTTGTGTATTGAGAAATAAGCCCTGCTAATTTTGCGATATTTTCTGCCCTATCATGATGATATAAATCTTCACCGATAACCAGAGAAAAAGTATCTTTTTTAGCAAGCATTTTAGTGAATGTTGCTTCAAAATCTTCAGGTAGTCCCACTACCGCACTGTCATATTTTGAAATCACATCAGCAATCTCTTTTGGCAGCGCTGCTACTGTCGTCTCCTCTGTATCTTGCGCAATTTTGGCAAATGTTTCCAAGATATAAGCCAATACATGCTCTTCAGAGCCGATAGCATTCTCGATAGCCATCATATTTTTAGAAAAAGTATCAACCACTTTATCCCCTACTGGGTGAAAGTACATCCCTGCACCTTTATTCATCGTCATCGCATTATTGATAGCAAATCCAACACTAGGTGCATCATAACGAACCGCAGTACCAACACAGACGATAAAGTTAGAGGCTTTGATGGATTTTAAAGTGCCATTATAGAGTGTTTCTCCACTTGTACTTGCATAGGCTTGCATAAATTTTTGATAGGCTCTTGCATCTTCATTAACAAGTTTGAGACTGTATTTCTCTTTCATCTTTTGTAAAATCAGTGCTTCTTCATTGGTGATATAAGAAGAAAAATGGATTGTGTCTGCTTGATTTTGGATAAAATCAACTGCTTTTTCAAAGAGTGCCTTATCTTTTCCCGCTACACGATTTTCAAAATCATAACCAAATCTCGCTGCGCCTGAAAGTGAAACATAATGTGCATCATTGGTAACTCTAAAAATCTTTGTATCATAGTTTTTCATATCACCATGTTTTGTCTCATAGTAGAGCAATGAACAGTCACTGCTATGTGGATTGGCAACAGGAATCTTTGTCAATTCCCAAGAGTTTGATGTATACTGAAAATCTGTACTTACAAGCGCTCCAACAGGACACACGGCGATACATTCACCACAATCTTGACACTCTAGTGAATCATCTTCGTTGACTGTTCCGATGATTGATTTTTGCAATTTATTCCACATGGCATAAGAGTCTTTTGGCATACTTTCCTTAAACTCTTTAGGCAACGCTTCACCACCACGAGGCACCGTTTTAAGCACAGCATCCCCAATCATATCTTTACAGACAGTAACACATTTTTCACACACGATACAAAGACCCGCGTCATACTTCATCAAGCCCCAATCACGAATAGGTCTAAATGTATCAGGGATTGCATGGTCTTGTTTTTCAACATCCATATAAAGTGTATAGTTTTGAAGTTCACAATCACCACTTTGATCACATACACCACATTGTAGTGGATGATTGACATCATAGACTTGCATGATTGTTTTACGCTCAACAGCTATCTCATCACTATTTGTCTTGACCACCATGCCATCTTTTGCCTTGGCATTACACGCATAGACCCTTTTTTCATCTGCTTCAACGATACAAAGTCTACAAGCAAGAGAGGGAGAACACTGTGTCTGATAGCAAATCGCAGGGATGAAGATATCTTCACGCCGTGCAATATTTAAAAGGAACTCGCCCTCTTGTGCTTTGCATTTTATTCCATTTATTTCTACTGTAATATCACTCATTTATCCACCTGTGTTAGTTTTACTTTATTAAATCTATACTTCGATAAAAGTGCTTGCCCCTCAAACCCTAAATCAAATATAGGCAACAATGCAATTGTGCCCTTTAGTTCATCACTTAGCTTAAAGACTCTCTCAATTTCTTGACCGTCTATCATGATAGAGACTCTATCGCCATCTTTGACTTTTGCTGCTACTGCAAACTGTGCTGAACCTGCCAATACTGCCTCTGTTTTAAGATATTTACAGATATTTGTAAATACATTTTTTTGACTGTTTGGATTACATCCATAGACAACCACGCCATCAAAACTCTCCAACTCTGCCAAAGGAGCTAACTCCTGACTTGTCTTTACCGTAGTAGTGTTCAAGGCATAACCTCTCACTTCTTCACCTGCTGCATTGAAAAAGTTATTTAAACTATCAAACTCTCGCGCTTCATATCCTACAGATTGTGGAAGTTCTTGTGTATAATCTATCGTATATTGTTTATCAAGTTCTAAAGCATTGGCTAAGTCATTAAGACAAAATCCATCAAAAGGAAGTGCCACATTGGTTGGGACGACCTTCTTATTTAGCGTAGTGAATGTTCCCTCTTGCTGATTGATAGCAGGCATATTGACATCACCGGCATCTTGTAAAGAGGATAAAACAAAATCACCTACTGCATTATAACCAACACTCTTCGTCCCTGCTTCATCGTCTAAATCACATATCAACGCCACACCTAAAGTATTGACCAATGGAGGGATGATAGTCACTTCAAAATCAGTATATTTTTCTATCAATCCTAATATCTTAGCAATATTTTCAGCTTGAGGATGTCCATACAAGTCTGAACCGACGATAAAGGAAAACTTCTCTTTTCGCTTCATACGCCCTATCATGATAGCTATCTCTTCTTCACCTACATTAGATTCTGCCGAGATATACCCCTCATCGATATCTGCCAATACTTTCGGTAAGTCACTATCTTGGAGCAAAGCAGCTGCAAGCATTGCCAAAACACTCTCTTCGCTTCCCGCTTCGTACTTGACATATTGGGTGACAATATTTTTGATACTGATATCTTCGATTGGGTGCATATAAATCACTTGTGCACGCTCTCTTTTTGAGGCTTGATTGACTTTAAATTTTAACCCAGGGATATCATCTGCTATCTTAGATCCAAGTATCATGATAAAGTCACTCTCTTTTATCGCGTCTGAGGTTCCTGAATATAGAGACTTTCCAGAAGTTGAAGTAAATGCGTTTAAAAACTTTTGATAATTTCTGGCTTCATCATTAATGAGTTTGTACCCATGCTTCTCTTTTAGTTTTTGTAAAATCAAAGCCTCTTCATTGGTAATGATAGAAGAAAAGTTTATCGTGTCTGCCCCTTTAAAAGCAACAATTGCTTTTTGCATATCCTCTGTATTATTGCTCCCCTGATTGTCATAATCATAACCATAACGACATACGCCCGCCATAGAGTCATATTCATACTCATTTCTTACACGATAAATACGCTCATTTTTGATTTCATAATAAATCATATTTGCTAGTGAGCTATGCGCACATGCTGCGGGGATACGCTTAAGTTCCCAAGCATTGGTGCTATACTTAAAATCCAAATCAGACAATGCACCCACAGGACAAACTGAAGCGCACTCACCCCAATCTACATTTTTACTGTCTAGTTTTGTATTCACAATCTTTGAGTTATAACCACCAGCAGAGATTTGCAATGCTCCATCACCAACGATTTCATTGCTTACTCGCACACATCTTTCACACATGATACAAAGATAAGGGTCATAAGTGATATTACCCCAATCTTCAAGTTTCCTACCTTGTTCCACTGCCGAAAAATCTTGTCCAGCCACATTAAATTCTAAAGTTTTATTTTGTAAATCACATTCACCAGACTTTGGACAAACACCACACTGCAGCGGATGATTGACATCGTAAAGTTTCATAATATTTTGTCGTTGTTTATAAAGTTCTGAGGATTGTGTTTGGATTTTGATACCCTCCACAGCTCGCTCTTGACAAGAGAGTATCGGTGCATCCATCCCCTCAACTTCTACAACACACATACGACAAGAAGCAATAGGCTTGACCTTTGTCAAATAACACATGGTTGGGATGTAGATACCATTTCTACGCGCTACTTGTAAAATCGTCTCATTTTTTGTACCTTGAACCGCTTTTCCATCGATTTCAAAATTGATTAATTCTTGTGCTTTTGTCATATCACACCGCCACCATTGCTATATAATAACATCGCATACAGCGACTCGCTTCATTGACTGCTTGCTCTTGTGTGAAACCAAAATTGACTTCATCTTGCACAAACTTTCTTGCCTCAACATCCATTTTTTCACTCACTTCTCTAGGAAGTCCAGCTACCCAACCAGTCACGGTTTCCTTTTTGTCATATACTCTAAGTTTACGAAGATGATCTTCCATAATCTCTTCATCTAGCAAATCAAGTTTTCCTGTATGGATATAACGACTCATGACCGAAGAAGCACGTTTTGCCTGACCTACTGCGTTTACAATAGTCATCGGGCCATATTCACAATCCCCCGCAGCAAAGATACCTTTTTTGCTGGTTTGATATGTTGTGCCATCTGTTTTAAGTGTATTCCAAGATGTCATTTCTAAGTCCCACTCTTCTGGGATATAAGAGAGATCAGCATCTTGACTTACAGCAGGAATCAGATAATCACATGGGATTTCAAAGTCTTCACCTTCTATCTTGACAAGTTGCGCACGCCCACCATCTGGGTCAGGAACTAACTCAAAACGATTAACTTTCATCCCTGTAATCTTATGGTTTTCATCATATATCTCTTCGATAGCTGAATGGAAGATAAATTCTACACCCTCTTCAACAGCTTCATGATACTCTTCTTCACTCGTGTTTCTGATAATCGTCTTCGCGTCACGGCGATAAAGCATGATGACCTTTTTTGCACCTGCTCTTATGGAACATCTCACGACATCCATAGAGGTAAAACCACCACCAACACAGACGATAGTCTTACCTGTTAAATCAACATCTTCTGCTAAATTCCACTTTACGCTTAGATTTATTTGATCAAGGAAAGGAATCGCTGGCCAATAACCCTCCATAGAAGGATCTTCATTTTTTGCTCTCACTTTTTTTGAAAGTCTTGTCCCAGAGGCTAGTAAAATAGCATCATACTCCGTTTCAAACTTTCTTAACATCTCTGCTGTGACCATAGTATTTGGTATAAAGTTTACACCTTCTAGTGCAGCGATAGCATCGATATCTCTTTGATACTTATCATAGGGCATACGATACTCAGGTACACCAACAGCCACCTCTCCACCAAGTACTGGCAAATAATCAAAAACATCGCATTGGACACCTTCAAGCCCTAGATAATAGGCACCTGTCAATCCCGCAGGTCCAGCACCGACAATCGCCACTTTTTTACCATTTAAAGGTTTTGGCTCATAAGGGTACTTAAACTCTTGGTCATAATCCGTCTCATAATCAGCACCAATTCTTTTAAGCTCCATGATAGAAATAGGCTCATCAAGATTCATTCTACGACATTCATCTTCACAAGGATGAGGGCAGACACGACCGCAAGTATGCGCTAGTGGCATCGTCTGCTTAGTAGCAACCAAACTATCTGTAAATTGTAAATCCCTCACACCTTCTATATAAGCAGGGATATCTACATGATCTGGACAGGCATCCATACAAGGAGCCGTCACTTTAGCGATATAATTGATATCTTTATTGTCATAATCGGGAGATGCTTTTTGATTGTCTATCAAATCTCTTATTTCAGTTTCAAAATATTCCAAAATATTAAGTAATGGAATAGGCACGGTACGTCCTATCTCACATTTACTTGTCTGCATCATCGTATCAGAAATCTCTTTGAGGTGATCAACATCACCTTGTGTCCCTTCCCCGCGTGCTATCTTGTCAAAGAGATCATAAAGGATTCTTCCACCCCATCGTCCTGGTGCACATCGTCCACAGGCTTCTGAATAGACTTGATATTGCGCTGCATACTCTGCACCCGCTTTGACAACATCAACTCCTTCTTCAAAAACAACAAGGCCATTCCAACCGATAAAAATTTTTGAATTGATATCATTTTGGTATGTTGCTGGGACTTTAAATGATGACTCTTTCCACTCATCTACAGGTAAGCCTCGATTATCGATAAACTCACCTTGCCAAGTGGAAAAAAGGACTTTACTCAAGAGGCTTTCCTTTTGACTACCAATGTCCAATCTACTTCATTGAATTTGATAGAGTTCATAATGTCATGACCTTGTTGCTTCATCACATCCATAGTAGTATGTACCGGTGAAAAATCACCTACTTCAAACATAAAAATGATAACCTCACCAGGTTTTGCAATCGTATCCATCACTTCAACCATACGATTGGTAAGTTTTTCATCTTTTAGTTTTCTTAAATCATATCTTTCCATCTCTATCCCCTATCTATCAATTTCACCAAAAACGATATTTAAGTTACCAATGATAGTAACAACATCCGCTAAATAAGTACCTACTAAAATCTCCTGCAATAACGCAGTATGAAAGAAACTAGGTGCTCTTACTTTCAATCTATATGGATATGGATCCCCCTGAGAGTTGATGTAAAAACCAAGTTCACCCTTTGGTGATTCAGTCACTACATACACTTCTCCTACTGGTGGTCTCATACCTTGTGTCACGAGAACAAAGTGCTGCATAAGTGCAAAGTTGTCCGTCATCAATTCTTCTTTTGTAGCAGAAACATACTGAGGCACTTTTGCCATCAAGCCATGAGGAGATGCTTTATACATAGGAATCAACTGATGTAAAATATTGACTGATTGTTGCATCTCTTCCATATAGAGTTTATATCGTCCATACGAATCACATTTATCAGAAACTGGCACTTTAAAGTCAAGTTCATCATAGATACCATAAGGCTCTTCTTTACGAATGTCCCATGCCACGCCAGAACCTCTTAGTGTAGGTCCCGTACAACCCCAACTTATCGCGTCTTCTTTGCTCAATGTCCCCACTTCTTCAAGTCTCATTTTCCAGATTCTATTTTCTGTCAAAAGACCTTCATAATCGGCGATATTTTCAGGCATCTTTGTGATAAACTTATGAAGATTATTTATCCAGTCTGATGGTAAATCCAATGGCACACCACCGATACGAATAGCAGAATGTGTCAATCTCGCACCACAATAATCTTCCATGAGATCCATCGCAAATTCACGCTCGCGAAAACAAAACAAAAAGACTGACATCGCCCCAACATCTAGCGCATGCGTCGCAAGCCAAAAAAGGTGAGAGATGATACGATTTAACTCTAAAAGCATCACTCTAATCACTTCAGCACGCCTAGGAATCTCTTTCTCGATGTCCAAAAGTCTCTCAACGGCTAAGGCAAAACCATAGTTGTTTGATGTGGCAGCGATATAATCCATCCTATCTGTTGTAGGAAGGTACTCATTGTATATCATATTTTCAGCCATCTTCTCCATACCACGGTGCAGATAACCTACATCAGGAACAGCTTTGACAACTTGTTCACCATCAAGCTCAAGGATTAGTCTCAACTGTCCATGCGCTGATGGATGTTGAGGCCCAAAGTTGACAATCATTTGATTGCCCTCTTTTTCAAATACTAAGTTTTCATAAAATGGTTTTAGTCTATTAGGAGTTTGCATCGATTACTTCCTATCTTTTAATATTTTTTGTTTGACATTAAATTTCGTGATAAGTGGCACACCACCATCTTCTTGAAACTGTGCATAATTGGTTGGTTTTGAACTTGGTGCTTCCCCATAAGGTACTTCATGACGCACTCTTGCAAAATTTTTCGTATCTTTTGGATCCACGCGTTTTGTGTCTCTGATTTCAGGACCGACAACAGCACGGTGTTCTTTTCCAAAAATCGTATCTATCTCATACCATTGACCTTGTTCATCACCGATAAGTGGATAAGTTTTAAGCAACGGATATCCATGCCAATCTTCAGGCATAATCAATCTCTTTAAGTATGGGTGATTGTTGACAATGATACCAAACATATCAAACATCTCTCGCTCAGCCCAGTTAGCCGCAGAAAAAACATCCACGATACTTTCAACTGCTTGTGTCTCTTTTATACGAAACTTCACGCGAAGTCTTTTTCTCTTTGTCATGGAAAGCATCTGATAAAAAATTTCAAATTCTCCATCTTTTTCTAAAAAGTCTATCGCTGACATTTCAGACATAAAATCATATGCCAACTCCTCTTTGAGGTGTATCATGATAGCTTTGATATCTGCTGGATTGATAAAGAGTACCATCTGTCCCGCTTGAATATAAGATTTTGTGATTGTAAACTTTGCCTCTAAAGATTTTAAATCTGCTGCAAAGACTTCATCTGTTGCTACATCAACCGTAGGTACTGGAGGTGCCGCATAAAACCTATCACTATAGTACGCTTGTGCTTGGGCATTTTTTCGATTTTGATACTTTCTCATTACACTAACCTCTTTGGTTTAAGTTTCTGAAAAGCACTCTCTCTTCTGATTTTCTTTTGAAGTATCATGAGAGCGTGTTGTAACGTTTCAGGTCTAGGCGCACAACCAGGTAGATAGATATCCACAGGAATGACCCTATCGACACCTTGAACTGTCGCATAAGTGTTAAACATACCACCCGTATTGGCACATGAACCCATACTTATCACCCATTTTGGCTCTGTCATCTGATCATAAAGTCTTCGGATGAATTGTGCATGCTTTTTTGTTAGCGTTCCTGCTACCACCATCACATCTGCCTGTCTAGGACTCGCGCGAAAAATCGTACCAAATCTATCAAAATCATAACGCGATGCACCAGATGCCATCATCTCAATCGCACAACATGCCAAACCATAAGTCAAAGGCCACAAAGAGTTTGAACGCCCCCACTGTACTAACTTATCTACCGTTGTCAATGCAACTGGTAGACCACTATCTTGTAAATAATTTACTTTATGCTGTGCCATTCAAGCGCTCCTTTTTTCCATGCGTATATAAATCCAATCGTAAGTAAGATGATAAAGATAATCATCTCAGCAAATCCAAACCAACCCAGAACCTTAAAGTCGATAGCCCAAGGAAACATAAAGATAATCTCAACATCAAACAAAATAAATAGTAATGCGTAAAGATAAAATTGTGAAGACATCTTGTTTGGTTGTTTTGAAACTTGCGGTCCACACTCGTAGATAGAGAGTTTAAGCTTTTCATTGTCAAGCCTTGCCAACTTTCTACTGACAAACCTTGAAAGAACGGTCGTCGCTATGAATGCTCCGAAGGTCAAAACAAAAAAGATAAATGCCCCAAAAAAGGGATGGTTAACTACCATATGGCTCATGGATAATCCTTTATAGAGTGATAATATCATTAAATTATAATATTTTCTAATTTTAAATTTTACAATATTTTGTTTAAAGGAAGGAGTAAATTCAAGATTACTTTAGAGGTTTTTTATCGTACTTGTAACAAAATGACACATTTGATTTATTATCCACCCTTTAGATAACAAATCAACTGATATCAGAGACGTGAAATAGTTTTCATTAAGTCGTTAATTCATACAAATGTTACTTTATGAAACAAATCCAACTGTTTTATCTTCACCAAAAGCACCCTTTTTCTCCCGTAAAATCGCAGCATTAAAATCTTCATTTGTGAAGATTGGTAACTCTTTTACTGCTACAGTAAGGGCAGTATTTTTGATGATGACTTTGATTTGACCACCGGTAAGCTCCGCTTTTGCAAGTGCTTCTATAGAAAAATTCTCTTCATAGTCCGCATTTTGTGGAAGCATATTTTGCCACAAGATCAAACGCTGTTTGTAGTTTGGTTTTGCAAACTCTATCTTGTAATCAAAACGCCTCGAAAATGCTACATCTATGGTTTCTAGTAGATTTGTCGTAGCGATTAAGATACCTTCAAAGTTTTCTATCTGTTCTAAAAATATATTTTGCATCTGATTGTGCATTTTATCAGATCCACTAGCCCCAGCTGTAGTACGCGCACTTAAAAATTGATCAGCTTCATTAAGTAAAAGCACCGGTTGTGTTTTAGTCTTTTTAGCTAGTTCTTTATAAGAGTCAAAAATATTTCTTACATTTTTCTCACTCTCACCTACATACATAGAGAGGATTTTAGAACAATCAAAACTCAACACCGATCTTTTCAATGTCTTTGAAAATGAGAGTGCCGTCATCGTTTTACCCGTGCCAGGAGGTCCATAAAAAATTAACTTAGCATCAATTCCTCTTTTCTTATCTGTTACTCCCCAATCTGATAAAAGCTTGGCAACACTCTTATCCATCTGTTTTAAGATGCTATCTAAAAGTTCACGTGTTTTTGGATGCAAGACAACATCTTCAAGCTTAGTGCGAGGCTTCATAAGTTCAAATATCTCTTGTTCTTCTACCAATGCCTCTATCTTCATTTTTTCAGGTTTTTTAGTTTTGTGAGGGTGCATGATGCTTCGCA
>FXBE01000212.1_pt1 | contig 10585 bp, 6 predicted proteins | sample 5335311 | NCBI WGS metagenome assembly FXBE01 (sample SAMEA103928390, study PRJEB20085) | sediment metagenome | biome: marine biome; feature: hydrothermal vent; material: sediment | place: Atlantic Ocean | collected 2013-08-06T02:46:56 | depth 0.05 m | reverse complement strand
AGTGGCTTACAAGAGAACTCTTTAGAGGGAGGGCTTAATTGAACGGCATTGGCCCAAGGGGTGACAATAAATAGAGGCGCCCTTAACAAGCAGGTAACGGGAATACCCCCATCGGAACTATCAATATGGAGCGTGTACCCTGTCCCGCTTTTTTTGAAGCCCTGGCTGTTTTTTTTGGTGCCTACCGTACAAGGTTTTGGTAAGTCTCCCAGCATCTCATCCAGTGTCATGTCTTCTGGCTGCCTTTCTAAGCGTGTTTTTTCTTTGCGGCGTTCTTCTCCTTTTTTGGGGCTTTATTTTCTTTACGCTTGTTTGTGACTGCTGGCTTTTCCCGAGCCACGATGGCGGTAGAATCCCGTGAGACGTGGCCAATGAGCCGGTCTCCAAGATGTTCTTTGACTAGGCTCTCATGGATCAATTCAGGAAGTTGAGTTTGTGAAAATTCGGCAAAGGCTCTTGAAAAAGTGGATTCACTCGGAATCTCGTGCGGATGCTTCCAACCACACATTCTTCTCAGACTGATATCACTGTGTAACCAATCCAGTAAAATACGCGTGGTTCCCATGTTATAGATGGATTGGGCGACAAAAGCACTGGCTATGGCACGACGATCTGCTGAGGGGCGTCCGACATATCCCCAGTGACGAGACAGGAAATTTTCCAGCCGGATGACTTCGAGCGTGGTGATCAGTTGTTGCTGTTTTTCGGTGAGTTCTCCCAGCTCTTCTTTTAACCAGGGGAAAAGTGTTTCTTGAATTGTTAGCCAGGTTTGAGATAATCCTTCTAACACACAGCTCATGACTTGCTCCTTTTTATATTCGTACTCCCTATTTTACAGGGAGTTGGAGCAAGTCATTTTAAATTTGGGCTTTTTGCTCAAGAATAATTCCTTGATTCTGTGGTTTTGCAAGTACCTCCTTTTAAATGATTAAAAGGCCATAGCACTCGGAAAGCCAGGTTGATGGCTCTACATATGTACTAGCTACTGACCCAACATGGCACTTTTTAAATTTTCCTGTGCAGGGTTATTGGATAACCAGATACCAAACAGTGCCTTCTTGAAAGCTAATCCTTCAACCGTGGTGATTGACTGTTTGTTTTTAATCACTTCAGTACCTCCCTCAGGTGTATAAATCAAGTCGTAAACATCACCTTCTGAGATGGGTTTACGAAAAACTTCAATAAACTGTTCAATCTTTGCTTTCAAGGGCTGGGTATTTCCATTGGTTGAACTTTCAAAACCTTCGCGTGTCGCCTTCTCCATTTTTTTACTGTTAATCAATGAGGAAACAATACTCAGGCGAATGGCCATGGGCGCATCATTCTCGATAATGGCGGCTGCATTATTACTTTTATCCTGCAGATATAGCGCGCTAACGTAGAGTTTGATAAAGAATTTTTTGCGGATGCCCGCCCCATTGAGCATTAAGCTTTGATCACCTGCCTTCAGCGCCTGAGGAAGTGAAACGCCACCGACTTTTGCTGCGGAAGAAAGCCCGCTAAATAAGACCAAGGAGAGCGTTAAAAGAAACCATTTAGTTTTCATCTTTTCCTCTGCTAGATGCGACTATTGAACCGGGCTACCATCCGCTACTGGCAACGAATCTCCGTTGGTCACTAGAAATGTAGCCGTTTCAGTTTGCATCTCTACAGTGGCCTCCAAGCTCGCTTGAGGGCTTAGAATTGAACCATGATCACCCGCGGTAAAACGCACGATGCCTGAACCTGATCCACCACCGACCGTCACGGCAGGCAAGCCCATTACAGCAGCCATTGGCTCGGTTCCGGATAAGGGTGCGCCTTCAACCGTATTGGGAATAACCTGATCCGCTGGGCTGGAATTGCCACCAACTACTTCTATCATATGGATCTTGTGCTTCACAGCAGCCGCTGCACCCAGATTAATGGGGTCGGCAGAATCAAGTACGGTTTGCGCTGCTACAAAAAAAGCAGCAAATTCGGGCGTGCCTTCATCAATACCATTGGCTGCCAAACCTGCGCGAATTCTAGGACCAAAAGCCTCAGAACCATTCAGCAATTGAGCGATACCACCGCCCGGCATAAAAAGTGAGGCTGCGCCTACGGTGTCATCAAACGCAAGGAAGTCAGTGCCAACAATCCCTCCCAGTGAGTGGCCTGCGAACCTAACAGTATTTACATCGACAGGAATAGCGCCTCCTGTGGCAGGAGTCATATTCGCCAGGCTTTTGCGCAAAACAAACAAGTTCGATACTGACTGTCTAATATTGTCACGAGAAGTCAGCAGGCTGGTTAGATTAATAAAATGAGTGCCCGATTCATCTAGTGTGCCATCAGGCCCCTCAGCCCCGGTGCTATTATCGACAAAATCCAGGTCTAGGGTCGGCTCAATATCATCTAGGAACGCGGTATTGTCCGCGTGTAGAGGATTAGCGGTATCTGTAATCCCATGCATCGCCATATCAATACCCACCACCATAAAGCCTGCACCAGCGTATGCATTCGCGATCGCCAAGGTACTCAATCGGTTTTTCGAGATTCCATGTTGGAAGATTACGACTGGCCAGCCATCTGCGGGGGGCGTTGGTGCGTTAGGCACCGTGATTATTACCGGAATGGTTATGTCCTGTGTTTTGATTGGCGTGAGATTAAATTGCGTCAGTGCGGTCCCGCCCTCGCCTTTCCAATGACCAGTAAGCGGCCCCGTGGGATTATCATCACTTTTTATATCCAAATAATAAGGCACCTTTATAGAACCAATATAAACATCCGCTTTGCCGTCGATCAAATCATTAGTGCCTTGCGGGTCCAGAAAGTCTTTAGTGGTTTTCCCAGTAGGCGCAGTCGTGATTGTACTTGCCTGAGAATCGCTAAAAACCTTCGTCATAACATCCCCAACGGACTGGGTTGTAAATGACCAGCTTAATACAATCGAGTCTTTGGTAATGCCCGATGCACCGGCTAAAGCCTCATATCCATTGATAGCTTGGCGTAAAGGTTTGAGAGGACTAAAACCCCCTTGTAACTCACTTTCACCTCTTATAAGGGTGTAGAGCGTGTCAGACGAAACTGGAACACCATTCGCGCCTTTTAATCCATTCGTTAATATCACCATGTACCCGGTTTTTGGCTTTAAAGGTTGGGTAGGAAGCACGGCGAGTGTGGTGTTGTTTGCGCCAGTAGCTGTCGCAAACAATTTTGCAGGCGTCTTTAACTCTCCAGCAATACCGGTAATCTTTGAGTCCGTTTTTTGAAGTTCAAATACGCGAACAGTTTCGCCTAGTTTAACGGATTCCGGATCAAGTGATGTACTGAAGTTTGTGGTGATAGGTGCGGTGGTTGAAAATCCATCCAAATCATTTAAGGCTGCCTTGACGGCCTTTTGTCCATCGCTGTCTTGAGGGTTATCTGGAATATTAAGCGTGCCATCGTCCGAACCCGAAAATAGAACATCATTCGTGGGTGGAATTTTTCCTGATGAGGGATCAAACACGGCTTTGATAGATACCTTAGCTTCTTCTGCATCTTCGGCGGCTTGAGTCTCATCAAAGTCCGCCTGGGCATCAACAATACTCTGCTCAAAATCATAATTTACAGAGTCTGAGCAACCCGCCAAAAACATAGAGCAGACAAACATCGCTGAAATCGTTAGTTTATTCATTATTCAATCCTCCTAAAAATTCCAGTTAAGTTGAGCACTGACAATATTAACATTGGATTCATATTCGCCTCTGAAGGTATAACCATTGTCGTCAGTGTGATCAGCGCCTGCATCATCTATAAATAAATGTGCATAACCAAAATCTAAGTGGATATTTTTATTGACGTTCATGCCTGCCCCAAAACTTAGCCATGTTCGATCATTACCTGGAATACGCGGTGTTCGGTGTTTTTCATCGGGGATCGCCTCTTCATCAAATGCCAAACCCGCTCGCAATGTCCATTTGTCATCAAGTTGGTAATTTCCCCCAATGGAAAGTCGAATCACATCTTCCCATTCCTGTTCGGTGACAAAGTCATCCTGTCCGGAGGCAAATTTAACACGTAATTCTTCGAAACTACTCCAGCCTGTCCAGGTAATATCACCCAATAATTGCAGTTTAGAGTTAGCCTGATGCGAAACAGAAAACGATAAAGAGGGAGGAAGGTCCACCGTCGCATCAATATCGGAATCCACCAACTCCTGCCTTCCCGCATTAGCAGCCCTCAGACCTGCATTGACTTTATCCACTACTCTTTGAAGATCTGGGTCAATGGTATACTGGGCATCTCCCTCAGTCGCCTGTGACATTCTAGACCGATATGCCAAACCTAGACGAGTGGCATCGTTTACGCTATACATCAAACCCAGATTAAAACCAAATTCCAGATTGTCTGACTCAAGCTCAACCTTACTATCCTTATCAGAGGTACCAGCCGTCAGCCCCACTTTCCCGCAATCAGCCAACAACGCCTCTGGATTTGCTTCCGCGAACTTCAGGCAAGCAGCGGATGAATCAATTGCTGTGCTCAATGCCGCCTGAACATACTGCAAACTGACACCGGCTCCCAATGAAAGCTTGTCATTGACTTGCCAGCCCAGCGAAGGATTGATATTGACAGCCGTTACCGATGAATTAAGAGCCTGGTACCGGCCCACCCAATCATCTTTATAATCTGTTTCCAAACCAAATGGAGCATTGAATGCAAAACCAAAACTCACTTTGTCACTCAGGGGGCGCACATAATAGAGATTAGGGATGAAGGCCGCTCCACTGTTGGCATCATCATTAGGCCCAGTGATAGAGCCGGGTGTCACCTCACCTTGAGTGAGCTTTGGATTGACGCTTGAACCCTTATCGGTAAAGTCAGAAGAACCTGTGACAATATGACCCACCACTGTCAACTGCGGCGTTTTTATCCGCGTTAAACCCGCTGGATTAAACCATGCCGTAGAGGCGTCGTTGGCTACTGCAGCGGCACCTGCAAATGCGTTCCCCATGCCTGAGGCTGAATTTTCTATAAGGGCAAATCCGGCTGCCTGCGCCTTATCTCCAATACTGCTTAAAAAAAAGCACGCCAACGTTGACAGGTAAAGTCTTTTTTTGCATTCCATTTTATAATTCTCCGACTATATTTTTATGAGGGGTCGAACAGATGTTCGGTTATAAAATATTGTATTGATTATTTTTCCCACATGGGAATACCTGTTTTAATTAACGCGATTATAACCTAAGAGAAGACAGCTAGCTTCAATCGTTTTTTTATATTCTGATATTCTTATTTGAATGCGCAGAGTCGCGCTAGATTCTCTTGTTCCCGCCCTTACTTTATCACCACGAGGGCTCTCGAAACTCGGCGAGTTCGAAAGTGAAAGTTAACTCGATATTCCGTCATTCAAGTTAGGCTCAGTGACCTGAATACATACCTTTAATTTCATCCTTAAAACGTTCGACGATTTTATTCCGCTTTATTTTCATCGTGGGTGTTGCCAGTCCATTGTCGACTGTCCAGGGTTCAAACATTGCCGTTATTTTATGGATTTGTGCGTACCCAGGGAAACCAGTGATCATGGCGACTATTCTTGATAGAAGATACTCTTCGACTTCTGGATTCTGCAGGTTATCGAATTTATAGCCGTGTTGTTTTTTAACGTCTTCCCAAATTTCTTGATTGATAACAACCAGCGCTGAAAGATAGGGTTTTTGTTCACCAAACACCATGCATTGCTCGAACAATGCATCTTCTGCGATGGTGGACTCCATGTCTGCTGGTGGTACTTTTTCACCATTGGCGAGCACGATAATTTCTTTTATTCGGCCCGTTATGTAGACAAATTCTTTTTTGATACACGCCTGATCGCCAGTGCGCAACCACCCTTCCTTATCGATGGCTTCGTCCGTGGCTTTATCATTTTTCCAGTAACCGCGCATAATATTTGGACCACGCGCCAACAATTCATCATTTTTTCCAATTTCTATTTCAACATCTTTAATGGGTAGACCGATGCTGTCTGGACGAAAGTGTTCTAGCGTATTGACCGTAATTACAGGACTGCTTTCCGTTAATCCGTATCCTTGTATCATGTCGATGCCAAGACCCACAAAAACACGCGAAACAGACGGCGGTAAGGGTGCGCCACCGCTAAGCGCAAAACGCAAGTTACCACCCAGTTTTGCACGCACTTTCGAAGCCACAATTTTATCTAGTATTGGCCACAGCAATAATTTAGGTTGCCATTTGGCCAGGCCTTGTCTCACTTCATAGCGCGCCCAGCCGATCTCCACAGTCTTATCAAATAATTTCTGTTTAATCGCCGGCCCCTCGGATAATTGTGCCTTGATTTTTCCGTAAACACGTTCAAATATGCGTGGGACTGATACGAGTACCGTTGGTTTTTTCTCAATCAAATCTTCAGGGAGCTCCGGAATCGAACGCGCGTAAACGACCTCACATCCAGCCATCATGGAGAGGTAGTATCCCGCCATGCGCTCGAACATATGAGAAAGAGGTAGAAAAGAAATAAGCCTGTCAGAGGGATTGAGTACAATACTGTTCATGCCCGCACGAACATTCGACATAATATTCCAATGCGTCAGCATCACACCTTTGGGTCGGCCAGTCGTGCCTGATGTGTAGACAATAGTGGCGAGATCATCGGGGCTTATTTTAGGCAGGTCGGTATGTTTATGCTGAATACTCAGCCAATCGTCGACCGCGATAACACGCGAATCCTCAAGACTCAGAGTGCGAGTATTGGTGTTTTCTTCAATGACGACGCGCCGGACCTTATCCAGTTCGGCACGACGATCTCCCAAACAATGCCATTGTTCTTCACGCTCCAGGTAAAGCAATTTAATATCGGCGTTATCAAGAATGTAAGCGACATTATCGGGTCGATCGTCCACGTACAGCGGTACAATCACCAATCCCAGGGAAAGCGCAGCTTGATCGAATAACACCCAGTTATAGCCGTTACTCCGACGTATTCCCACGCGATCGCCCGGTTGTAACTTTTCTGCAGCCAGTGCTTTTCGCCATCGGGCTACATCATTTTCTACCATACCCCAGGTATAGTGCCGCCAAACATTTTCTGCAGCATCAAATTGCTGGTAGGCGTCAGCCTCGGGGGTTCGCCTCACTCGGGAAGAAAACAGAGCAGGAATAATTTTCATCTCCTGCTCTGGAATAAAATCTGCTCCCGCCCGATCTAGCTGATCAATTCTTATTGAGGGTTCAGGCTGCTTGCTCATGTCTCGCACTCATGGTTTCTTTCTCCTGAGGAAAGTCATCCACCATAATGGCCTCATGAACCGCACGGTGGGATTCTTGGAGTACATTTTCATCGTGATCACTGACCAAACCCTTTTTATATAATTCGGCCACCCACTCCTTGTAGGCCTGGTCATAGGGTCGATTTAATCCAGCATCACGCAAACGTTTTTCAATGGGTTCGGCTTGCAAGGTCATGCTCAAAGCATACTCCACCCTGCCGGTCGGATCACTCGGATCCTGCGTATGATAAATCCCGTCGATCATTCGATCCCTTGCGTCACCCGGCGTCATCATCAAGGTCGCTATCTGCTGCCCGATGTGATCATTAGGCTTGGAATAATGACGACCGAATGGAAAGATGATAGCCCGTAGAACCCAGCCTATTGGCTTGACCGGAAAATAACGAATAATTTCATGCAATGATTCCTGGATACGATAAAGGCTAAACTGCATTGACCAATGCAACAGCGGCAAATCAGCCGCAGGGCGACCTTGATCTTCAAAACGCTTCAATACGGCTGAACCGAGATAGAGAAAACTCAAGGCATCTGCAAATCGGCCAGAGAGCTTTTCTTTGCGTTTTAGCGCACCCCCCAAGATTAGCAGCGCCAAATCAGCCGTAAATGCAAAGGCGCTGCTCATACGATTTAACTGTTGGTAATAATTTTTTAAATCGTCAGAGTCTGCCGCAGCACGGGGCGAATGCGCCAGCCGTGCAGCACTCCATCCATAGGTGAAACTGCGTGCCATATTTTTTATGCTATAACCCAAATGACCCATTAATGCAGCATCAAAGTCCTTAAGCGCCTTGAAGGGGTTTTTTTCATGTACGGCTTTTAATTCACTCAATAAATAGGGATGGCAACGCATCGCACCCTGACCAAAAACAATCATGCTACGGGTTAGAATATTGGCACCTTCCACGGTAATACTGACCGGAACCGCTTGATAAGTACGTGCCAGATAGTTACGTGGCCCCATACATATTCCACGACCACCGTGCACATCCATGGCATCATCGATTACGGTGCGCATCATTTCGGTCAGATTGTATTTTAGGATGGCCGACACAACGGAAGGTTTTTCGCCCTGGTCCAGCGAAACGGTGGTGAGCTGACGAGCAGCATCCATAATATAGCAATACCCACCGATCCGCGTAAGCCGTTCCTCAACGCCTTCGAACTTGCCAATCGGCATACGAAATTGTTTGCGAACTCTGGCGTAAGCACCCGTCGAACGAGCGGCGTGTTTGCCAGCCGAGGTACTCAGCGCTGGCAACGAGATACTGCGCCCGGCTGAAAGTGATTCCATCAACATACGCCAGCCATCACCGATACGTTCCTGGCCGCCGATTACCCATTCCATCGGAATAAAAACATCTCGGCCGTAGTTGGGGCCGTTTTGAAAAGCTGCATTTAAAGGATAATGTCGGTTACCGATTTCTACACCCGGAGTGTCCGTTGGGATAAGAGCACAGGTGATGCCAAGCTCTTCTTTATCACCCAGTAAATGATCCGGATCGTACACTTTAAAGGCCAGTCCCAATAGCGTCGCAATGGGGCCCAAAGTGATATAACGTTTGTCCCAGTTGGTGCGCATACCGAGGACTTCTCTGCCCTCAAATTGACCTTTACACACCACACCATAATCTGGAATAGAACCGGCATCTGAACCCGCCTCGGGCCCGGTAAGCGCAAAACATGGAATCTCTCTGCCATTGGCCAAACGGGGTAAATAATGATCTTTTTGTGCTTGGGTACCGTAATGTAAAAGCAGCTCGGCTGGCCCCAAAGAATTAGGCACCATGACCGAAACCGCTGCGCTGACACTGCGACTAGCGACTTTCATCACCACCGTAGAATGCGCCAATGCCGAGAATTCCAGACCGCCGTATTCCTTTGGAATAATCATGCCGAGAAAGCGTTCTCGCTTAAGGAATTCCCAAACATTTTCTGGCAAATCATTCAGTTCGTGATTGATTTCCCATTCATTAATCATGCCGCAGAGCTCTTCAAGTGGCCCATCAATAAAGTTTTTTTCTTCAGTCGAAAGCTGCGGCTTTGGATAAGCGAGCAGTTTATTAAAATCAGGATTCCCACTGAATAAGTCCGCATCCCACCAAACCGTTCCCGCTTCAATGGCAGTGCGCTCGGTTTCAGACATCGGAGGCAACATCTGCTTAATATATTTTAGCGCTGGCCGACTCAAAAAATTTAAGCGGATCGCAGAAACTTGCGTAATTAAAGCAATTGCTGACCACAAACCCCAGACAAATACACCACCGACTATTCCCGTTTTACCCAACAGCGTTAGCACAAACAATCCAATGGCACTGACTACCAGCCATTGTTTAACCGACAAATCAACTCGGGCAATTGCTGCCAGAAATGCCAATATCGCACTGATCCAAATTAGAATGGTCATTGTTACTCTCCGCTCACTCTTTTCCGATAAAACACTATACTTTTAGGCTAAGGAACGCGCATGAAATAAGTTGATCAGTTATAACGCAGAATTTTTGTTTCTGCTTAAAATGATCTCAAGAGGCGCATAGTGGTTCTATGCAACGATTGAGACCTGTTAAGCAGGAGCAAAAAGGCCAGTCAGAATGGTCAAGTTATTTCATGCTCGTTCCTAAGGGCCGGTTCCCCAACGCTCTTCTCTATATCCTTTAGCGCCACCACAGGCGCCTCCATTCCTTGGCTCACAAATACCACTAATCGTTGAATCAGCATTTCTGGGCCGTTGCTTTCTGAAATATGACTGGAGGCAATCATGCGCATCATATCGTTGCCCGCCATGCAGTATGCCAACACGCCAACCATAAAGTGCATACGCCAATACAATTCTTTCGGAGGTACGTCGGGTAGCGATTTGGCAAAGGCCGTTTTAAAACGCTCCGCCACCTCATCAAACATTTGCCGCACTTTACCTTGAATAATGGGTGTAGGCTCAAGATAGCTGCGCCCTAATAAAGCGATAAAATGACTTTTATCTCGATCACGGCTAAGTTTAAGTGCAGGATCCACAAACACATGAACAATGCTTTCAACGGGAATAGTTTCGGATTGTTTTTCTAGTTCACTGAGACGACTTAATCGCTCTTCATTCATGGGCGTGATACGTCGCGCATAAATGGCTTCGAGCAGTGTTTCCTTACCTCCAAAATGATAATTGACGGCCGCAAGATTAACCTCGGCATCACGTGTGATATTGCGTAGCGAGGTTGCCTCATAGCCATGTTCGGCAAACAACGCCTCGGCAGCATCCATAATTACTGTCTTAGTATTTTTACCCATGACTTGAGCGTAGTTCAAACGTTTGTTTAAATCAACAATAAAACAATTAAATG
>FXBE01000211.1_pt1 | contig 10595 bp, 5 predicted proteins | sample 5335311 | NCBI WGS metagenome assembly FXBE01 (sample SAMEA103928390, study PRJEB20085) | sediment metagenome | biome: marine biome; feature: hydrothermal vent; material: sediment | place: Atlantic Ocean | collected 2013-08-06T02:46:56 | depth 0.05 m | reverse complement strand
AGTCTATACCTATACTAGCTGCACAGGTCATCATGTTTGCTAAGGCAATATAGGTTTGTTTGCTTGTCCAGTGGTAGATATTTTTATCATTTTTGAGTGTTTCTTCTAAATGTTTGGCATAGATATCCATATACATATCAAGGCTCTCTTGAGGCATCTGGCGTCTAGTAAAACGTTTTTCTACTTCGCCACTTTCTACTTTTACATTCTCTATAGCAGCAAGTATAACTACAAGGTGTGAGCACGAAGTAATCTGTACTTGATCCCAGCACTGTGGTCGTAGTTTGGCTTTGAGTGTTTCGTTGGTAATGACCAAAAACTTCCACCCCTCCATACCAAAAGAGGAGGGTGATTTACGTCCTGCTTCTAAAATGTAGTGCATTTGCTCATTAGGTATAGTCTTATTCTCATCAAATATTTTGCATGCATGTCTAAAATCCATGGCTTTTTGAAAATCTTTTTTCATACTATCTCTCTTTGTTAACATAATCCCAAAATATGCATTAGAAATCATCCATCTTCTGCAAAGCATTAGCACATGGGCATTTACAAATAATCATCGATTAACCTTTGGGTTAACCTCAAATTCTTTGCAAACACCCATGCACTAAGCCTTTACAGAATTTGAAACGATTCTAATGCATAATTTGGGATAATCCTAAAAAGGTAGTTGAAACGATGGAGCAGTTTTTATCCAATGCCAAAGCAAGCAGCACCCAGATCGCTGCGCTCAGCGGTGCACAAAAAAAAGCCATACTCGAAGAGATGGCGGAGGCGATCGAAGCGGGGAGTGAAACGATCCTGGCCGCCAATGCCAAAGACATGCAGTATGCCAAAGCGCACCACGTCTCAGCCGCACTGCAGGACAGACTGAGGCTGGACAGTGGCAGAATAGGTGGTATCGCACAGTCACTTAGAGAGATCGCTGCGCTGAGAGAGCCTGTGGGCAGGATACTGGATGGCTGGATGACGGATGCAGGGTTTAGGGTAGAGAAGGTCTCTGTGCCTATCGGTGTGATCGGTGTCATTTATGAATCTCGCCCCAATGTGACGGCTGATGTAGGGGCGCTCTGTTTCAAGAGCGGCAATGTCGCCATCCTCAAAGGGGGCAAAGAGGCGGAGCACTCCAACCGTGCTATTGCTGCAGTATTACAGTCTGTGCTGGAAGCCCATGCCCTCCCCAAAGAGGCCATTGCGTTATTGCCTGACAGCTCCAGGGAGGGCGTCGCGAGCTTGATCAAGCAGGACGACTACGTGGATCTGATCGTCCCCAGAGGCGGAGAGGCGCTGATCCGTTTTGTTTCTCAGCATGCAACAGTACCGGTGGTCAAGCATGACAAAGGACTCTGTCATACCTACATAGACCAAGGGGCAGACAGGGAGAAGGCCCTGGCAGTGATCACCAATGCCAAGTGTCGTCGTACAGGGATCTGCGGTGCCATGGAGACACTGCTGGTACATGAAGCGATCGCCACTGAGATGCTGCCTCTGGTACAGCAGGCATTCCAGACCTATGGTGTTCAACTCAGAGGCTGTGAGCGGACACGGTCGATCATCGATATCGCTGTCGCAACCCAGGAGGACTGGGAGACAGAGTATCTGGACAATATCCTCTCGATCAAAGTAGTTAGCGGGGTAGAGGAGGCTATGGCGCATATCGCAGCGCATGGATCAGGACACTCCGATGCGATCATTACCGAGCACTATACGACCGCAGAAACCTTTCTCAATGCTGTGGATTCTGCCTGTGTCTATCTTAATACCAGTACACAGTTCACTGACGGCGGACAGTTTGGCTTCGGGGCTGAGGTAGGCATCTCCACCAACAAGCTGCATGCCAGAGGGCCCATGGGGATCAACGAGCTCACCACCTACAAATACAAGATCTATGGCAATGGCCATACACGCGCCTAAGAGGACAAGCAGATGAGAATGGGAGTTATGCTGTGGGTACTGTTTTCGCTCTTTGTCATGGCAGAGAACAATGGTACTTCGGAGACTGTGAATGATACCAAGACAATCAGTATACAAGGTGCAAAAGAGATCCCTGTCTCTGAGTACTTGAATGCACTGGGAGTTCCCCAGAAAAGCTGGTTTCAATTTTGGAAACGGGACAAGCCTGTCATTGCCAAAAAGATCATCCCGACTGTTGCCGATACCCTACGGGACTTTTTGGATTCAAAAGGCTATTATGATGCCAAGATCCATCTACAAGAGCGTGCAGATCAGCTTAGGGTTACTATTGACGAAGACAAGCCTGTGATGGTCAACGACCTGCAGATTGATACCGATTTCAATATCCCCCCTGTGGCAGGATTTCAAAAGGGTACCCGTTTTGAGGCTGCCAAATTTGTCCGTATCAAACAGGAGATCAAAGCACTGTTGATGAAGGCAGGCTACTGCAACTATCAGCTGGATACCAAAGCCTATGTCGATCTGGTCAAACGAACCGTCTCACTGAAATATCTACTCAAAAAGGGCGAACTCTGCCACTTTGGTGAAACAAGGATCGTCAGCAAACCGGAAGATATCTCTGAAAAGGTGATCCGTTCCAGGCTGCGCTACAACAAGGGAGAGGTCTTTTCTACCGAGAAGATCAGCCGTACCTTCTCTGCACTCAACGGACTGGATGCCTTTGGTTCAGGGACAGTGGCTCCCAAAGAGGAGCATAAAGAAGGAGACAAAGTATTGCGTTCCGTCATCCCTATGGAGATCAGTCTTTCCCCCAAAGAGAAGCTGAATCTTTTCAAGGGGGGTGTCGGTTATGATACAGCGCTTGGCATGCGCATGAAGCTTTATTATGAGCGGCGAAATTTCATGGGAGAGGCGCGCAAGCTAACCTCGACTTTGCACTATTCGGATAAAAGTCAGTATGGAGAAGTGACACTCTTTTCTCCTGCATTGATCGCACTGAATGGAGATTATTTTGACTTCTATTCAGAGTTTGGTTTTGCCCATACGATCTATGATGCCTATAATGAAAATAATGGCTACCTGAGAACCAAGCTGACCTATGAGAGAGATGATATTACCGTAGCGCTTGGGCTGGGTATGGAAAATATCGATATCAAAAAAACAGCAGCTGAACCATCGATCATTGAGGGGAATTTTCTTCTCATGTACCCTTTTGCCAGTTTTGTGTATGACGGCAGAGACTCCAAAGTCAACCCCAAGAACGGCTACTATTTCTCTGCCTATACGGAGTATGGTATGGACTATAAGCCCAGTGCCAGCAGTTATTATAAATTTCTGCTTGAGGGAAGGCTGATCAAAACCTTTGACACACTCACTCTGGCGGCAGTAGGCAAAGCAGGGGTCGTCGAAGAACTCTCTCATCAGGTACCCGCTTCCAAGCTTTTCTATGCAGGGGGTGCCTACAGCAACCGTGCCTATGGCGAACATGATATCGGGTACATTCTTTCACCGGTAGGAAGCAGTGCACTGGGAGGAAAAACCTGGCTAAACTTCTCCGTAGAGGCGGACTATCCCCTTTATGATGCACTCTATGGGGCACTCTTTTTTGACAGCACCATGATCAGTAAGGATGCTTATGATTTCAAAGGGGAAACAATAAACTCTGCAGGCGTGGGATTGCGCTATCTCACCCCAATTGGCCCGATCAAGCTGGATATTGGTGCCAATATTGAGGACAGCAGTCAATATGGCATCAGCTTTCAGATAGGACAGTCATTTTGAAAACCCTCAGAAGATTTTTTCTCTATCTGATCCTCTTTGTGATCCTGCTGCTTGGCATCCTGTATGTGTCGGTCAACTCTTCGTATGTTTTTGACAAAGTCGCCCGCTATTTTGCCCCACAGTATGAGATACATTATGACAAAATAAGCGGCAATGCATGGACGGGTATCACGATAGAGGGGCTTTACTACAAGGAAAAGAAGCTGGCGCGCCAGATCGAGATCGCACTCAACCCTGCCACACTGCTTGAAAAAAAGATCACCGTCTCTCATTTGACACTGCATGGTGTCAACGAACAGTATTTGGAAATGATGATAGCTGATCTCTCCAGTGATGAGGAGGACAACAGTAGCAATAGTTTCCCCTTCTCGATACGCTTGAATGATGTGAAGCTCTCTATGTTGCCTTTTTCTGTCTCTGGGATCCGGTTTGTGCAGGCAGATCTGAGGGTGGAATCGATAGACTATGCAGAGGACAATTTCAGCTTCGGCACTTTGAAACTCCTCGCCAAAACATCTCTGGGACGTGCGGATATGAAAGGCCACTACCAGGGCAGGGATCTGCAGTTGAGTGATCTCTATATCGGAAATCTCAATACCGAAGAGATAGAGCGGCGCTTACAGGATGATCACAGTAGCCAAGGCACAGAAGACAATAAAACAGCAGAGGAGAGCCCCAGTATTTTTATTCCCAAAACAATGTCTATCCAGCGACTGAAGGTCACGGCCCTGCCTCGAAACTATCATGGCATTTCCCTTTCACTCCTGAATATTGACGGTACAGATGTGGGAGTAGATTTGGAGCATGAGACGGCCAAAGGCGCATTGAAACTTTTTCTGCGTACAGATGTGGCAAAAGCCGATATCGACCTTCTGGCTTCTGCGGATCACATGCAGTTTCGCAAGATCAGCGTAGATGATATCAACCTGACAAAACTTTTGACGGCTCTCTCTTCGGAGGACAATAGAAGCCAATCTATGCCGGAAACAGGCAGAGAGCAGAATAAAACAGCGGATATCCACATACCCTTTGTCCCTGATCAGCTGGGAGTTGATACACTTTCGGCAACTTTTCTTCCCGCAGCGAAGGATGGTATTTCTATCAGCCAGGCGCATCTGAAAGTGAAAAAATTCAAACTCGTTCTTTCACAGATGTTGGTCAAAGAGGGAGAGGTGCTGCTTGACGCAGAGAGCCCGATCGCTTCGCTTCGACATCAGGGCAGTATCAAAAACAATCAACTCGGCAGCCACATAGAGATCCTGCCCAAAGAGGCGCTTTTCAGTCGTTATCATCTGCCTCTGCGCAGGGGTGCATTCAAAAAATTGGCTCTGGATGCAGTGACAGATACCAACGGGGTATCAGCCAGTATGGCATTTGCTGCGCCCAGGTTGCTGGCAGGCGAAAAAGGTACTTTCAATATTGATTTGAATGCTTCACAGCTGCATCTACACTATCCCTTTACTACAGGAGAGCTGACCGGTGATCTGGCATCCAACATCAGTACGCCCTATACAAAAAAGACTCTACTGCATCTACACTTTGAACAAAAGGATCAACTCAGCCTTAAAGGAGAGGCGCATACAGCAAGCATCGATGGCATTGACTCGAAGTTTGCCGCTTTGCTTGAAAACCTCACTGTGCATTTTGATGGGGATTTGAATAATATGCTCGCTACTATAGGGAGCAATAAGATCCAAGGACACATCAGGCTGAAAAATTTTAGCAAAGGGGAAGCTCATTTTGAAACCAAAAAGACACTGGCGTTAAGAGCATTGTTTAAGCTGCCTGAAGCACTCAAGGAGAGCAGGGCAAAGCTTCTGATCGATATACCTATCGACACAAACAAAATCTTGCCTCTGCATGCCAAGGCAAAGCTTCTCTCCAATGTGCTCAATGCGGATGCCAATGTGAGCTATGACAAGGTGCTTTCCCTGCAAGCAACGACCACAGTCCCTCCCCAGTCACTACTCAGAAAACTGGATAAAAATATTCAGTTTTCTGCACTCAGTCCGGCGCAGATCATTGCGACACTCCATGGTGATGATCTACGGATTCAACTTGATGCGAAAAAGCTTAAGCTCATGGCTGACCGGAACCTAAAATCAGGTGTAACCAAGGGAGATATCAATTTAGCCGGAAGCCACTTGAAGATCTCTGCTGCCTCCACAGAGGCACTCTCGCTCAGAGTAAAGAGTGACTCGATCCAGACACTACTCAGCGCAGTCAAGAATACATATAAAGTAGACCTGCCTGATATCAATGGCGATATAGCACTACAGGCTGAGATCAAAAACCTCGCCTCTCTTGCTTTGACACTTCGGTCCAAAGGGATCAAGCTTGGTAAAGGTAAAAAAGCAACCCAGATTTCCAACCTTGTTCTAAAGGCAGCAGGAGATACAAAGGGCATAGTGCTGGAGCGCTATACCCTGGAGACCCAGGGGCTCAAACTCTTCGCCACCAAGCCCTCAAAGGTGCTGCTCGATGGGGACAATATACGCCTCTCGTCTCTGTGGCTCAATGACAGGCTCAAGGCGACGGGTACGTATCATCTCAAGCAAAAAAAAGGAAAGATCACTGCCCAGGCTACGGCACTGAAAATTGATCATAAAATGGCTGAGATCGTCGCAGCTTTGGGTATAGATACCCAGATCAACGGCAACAAGATCTCTGTCAGCGGCAAGGTGCATCTTCAGGGGGGCACTATCAAATATGATCTCAATACCAAAAGCTTTGCCGCAGACAGTGATATCATTATTTTGCAGAGACAGCGCAAAAAAAATAACACATTTGAAAAAAACGTGGCCATGGCGCTTACAATGGACAGTAGCAAACCGTTGCTGTATAAAAAAGGTGCTATCGATATCGCGCTACTGCCAAATCTTACGATTAAGAAGCGCTATGGAGACAGTATCCATGTAGATGGAAAAATCTCGCTGCTCCCCGGAGGTTCCTATCGCTTCGAGGGGAAGAAGTTCGTACTCAAAAAAAGCAGTATTGTCTTTAGAGGCAAACCTACGGCACCGATCCTTAATATCAATATCCTCTATCGGCATGAAGGTACGACCATACGGGTCAAAGTTTCCGGTACTGCCTCAGACCCTTCCTTGCATTTCTCCAGTGATCCGCATATGAGCAGAGAGGAGATCCTCTCATTTATTATGTTTGATACTGAAAGTGGCGGCGGAGAGAACAAGGCGGGAGATGTGACAAATCTGGTCGCAGGCAGCTTGGTAAAATCTCTCTTTTCGAGCATGGGACTGAAGCTGGATCATTTGGTATTGACCGGTGCAGGGTTTGAAGTGGGAAAAAAACTGAGTGACAGAATCACCGTTATTTATGATCAGCAAAAAGAGTCTACAGTGAAGCTTCGGATTCAAAATACCAAACATATCGAAACAGATATCTCTTTTGGTGCAAGCTCCAGATCCGCAGATATTTTTTACAAAAAAGAGTTTTGATTTGGGTATAATGCCGAAAATAAAGCCAAGAAGAAAGGAGTTCCTATGAACGAGTTAGAGAGATATCTCCATTCGCATGATACGGAGGAGCTCCATCCTTCGGAGATTGTCAACCTGCTCAAGGATATGGATGAGCAGAGTTTCAACGCGGCGATCCAGACGATTCCCAATGAACTGATCGCTGATGTGGCACTGGAGCTGCCGGATCGTTATTTTGGGGATATTGTCGAGCAGTATACGCCCAAAGAGATCGCCCAGTCTCTCTCCGACCTGGAATCCGACGACCAGACAGATTTCATCCAGGATCTGGAAGAGCATGATGAAGCGGTAGCCAAAGAGGTTTTTGCCCATTTGGACGAAGAGGACCAGGCAGATATCCTCCATCTCAAGCAGTATAGCGAGGATGAGGCAGGCGCCTATATGCAGAAGGAGGTCTATGCCGCCTCTTTGGAGCACACTGTCAATGAAGTGATCCGTGATTTTGCCAAGCTTCGTCGGGAGGGTGAACTGGAGAATGTGCAGTATATCTTTATCACGGATGGGCAGGGCGTACTGTATTATGGTGTGAGTCTTGACAATCTGTTGACTTTCGACTTTGACAAAAGCCTTAAGGATAATATAGAGGAGTCACCGGAGAGCTATTTGGTGATCCGTACTGAGGACCATGAGGAGATCGATGATGTCGTCAAAAAGTTTCAGGAGTATGACTTGACAGCCCTGCCGATCGTAGATCACAAAGGGGTGCTGATAGGACGTATTACCTCAGATGATATCTATGACATCATCAATGAGCAGGCCACGGATCAAATGTATCATCTCGCAGGCGTGGATGATGATGCAGAGGAGGACGATGATCTTCTCAGGGCAGGCAAGGCGCGTGCTGTTTGGCTGGGTATCAATCTGCTGACGGCGATTTTGGCTTCTGTGGTGATCGGACTTTTTTCTGATACGCTGCAGAGTATTGTGGCACTGGCGATCCTGATGCCTATTGTCGCTTCTATGGGCGGAAATGCAGGCACACAGAGCCTCACGGTGGTCGTACGACAGTTGGCACTGGGGGATATCGCCAAGAACGATGCCTGGCGCACGATCAAAAAAGAGGTGATTCTCTCTCTTGCCAATGGGCTGATCTTTGCCGTGGTAATCGGTGTGATCGCAGCGATATGGTTTGACAAAGGTATGCTGGGTATTGTGATAGCGCTTTCCATGGTGATTAATCTGCTGGGCGCAGGCTTTTTCGGCTCCATGGTGCCGCTCTTGCTCAAACGACTGGAGATCGATCCTGCTATCGGCAGTACGGTGATTCTTACCACAGTTACAGATATTGTAGGTTTTTTCAGTTTTCTGGGTCTTGCGACCATGATATTACTCTAAGGAGCGTGTGACTTTATGGATTTGTTGGTTCTTTATTTTTTATTGGCAGTGGTGGTCTCTTTTGTCTGTTCGGTACTGGAATCTGTACTGCTTTCGGTCAATATGCCCTATATATCTGTATTGGAAAAAGAGAAGCCTGCCGCCGCAGCGATCCTCGAAAGCCACAAACGCAATATCAGCAAATCGATCGCTTCGATTCTGATCCTCAACACTATCGCCAATACTGTAGGTGCCGCTGCAGTAGGTGCACAGGCAGAGCATCTTTTCGGCAGCGGTGCGCTCTTTTGGGTCTCGGCGATCCTCACCTTTGCGATCCTCTTCATCGGAGAGATTATCCCTAAAACCATCGGTGCGACCTACTGGAAGCAGCTGGCACCGCTGGCAGGCTATCTAATCCGTTTTTTTATCTGGATCACCTATCCGGTGATTATAATGACACTTTTTATTACGCATCGGATCAACAAAGGTGAAAACACCTTTTCTCTCACCAGAGAGGAGCTTTTGGAGAGTGCATTGCAGAGCGAAGACGAAGGGGTGCTGGACGAGCAGGAGTCTGACATGATCGAAAATGTGCTCAAACTTGATACGATCAAGATCAGGGAGATACTCACCCCGCGTACGGTTGTGTTTGCTCTGGATGGCGGACGTACGATCCGGGATATTGTAGAGAGTGAGCCTGCGATCTTCAAATTCTCCAGGGTACCTGTCTATGAGGGTAGCATAGAGACGATCACAGGTATTGTACTGACCAAAAAGATATTCAAGCAGGCACTTGCGGATGACAGCGTGACCCTGAGTAGTATTCAGAACGATATCTACAAGATCAATGAGAATATCCCTGTCTCTATGGCGCTGGATCTTTTTATCAAGAAAAAAGAGCATATGTTTCTGGTGTTTGACAGCTATGATCAGACAGAAGGGATCGTGACGCTGGAGGATTGTGTTGAGACGATCCTGGGTATGGAGATTGTAGACGAGAGTGACAGCCACGTGGACATGAGAGAAGTAGCCAAACACAAGATGAAGATGAACCGGCTCAAGGAGAGCAAAAACAGCCAAGGCGGATGAGCATCTCATCTTGATTTAAGTCCATTTCGCTATTATTCCAACCAATTACGCATTTTGTGCGATAGAAAACCCTTTTAGGATAAGTCATGAAAAGAACATTTCAACCCCACAACACACCCAGAAAAAGAACACATGGTTTCAGAACCAGGATGAAGACCAAAAACGGTAGAAAAGTGATCAATGCCAGAAGAGCCAAAGGCAGAAAAAGACTGGCGGTATAAAAGATAGGCCGGATAAAGTCATTCGACCGTATCAAAAGCACCAAGGCTTTTAACACGGTCTATCGCAAAGCAGACAAGACATGGCATACCCCCAGTTTTGTCCTCTTCTATAAAAAAGACAGCAGGCAGGAAGTCGGTTTTGTCGCCAGTAAAAAACTGGGCAACGCCGTACATCGTAACCGTGCCAAACGTCTCCTCCGCGCACTTTTCATCTCCCGTAGTGACCACCTGAGATCAGGGCAATATATTTTTGTGGCCAAGCCACCACTATTGGAGACAGAATATGCCACACTCGCCCAAAACTTTCAAAATACACTCAAGAAGAGTAGCACACTGAAGCAGTAATATCGCATACCTGTTTGTTATTGGCATCTTGTAATCAAAATGATTGTATAATCCCTGACTTTAATACCACTACAAATCAAAAGGTTTTATTTTGGAACAACAAGATCTTCATAAAAGATTATTACTGGCACTTGTACTCTCTTTTGTGGTGTTGCTTGGCTTCAACTACCTGATGCCAAAGCCTCCCCAGCAGAACGAATCCAATAGGACAAAAGCAGTAGCAGGGGTAGCGTCAACACCTGTTGCAACACGCAGCAAGGCTGCACCAAAATCGCTCTCTGCCGCAACGGCCGAAACGGCTGCAGTCAAGCAGCCCAAGGCACCAGGCAGCGCAGGAAAAAGTGAAACGCTCGCCACCATCACGGCAAAGAACTATAGTATCAAAATCGATAAATTCGGACGTATCAGCAGCACACAACTGCTGAAAGAAAAG
>FXBE01000210.1_pt1 | contig 10602 bp, 11 predicted proteins | sample 5335311 | NCBI WGS metagenome assembly FXBE01 (sample SAMEA103928390, study PRJEB20085) | sediment metagenome | biome: marine biome; feature: hydrothermal vent; material: sediment | place: Atlantic Ocean | collected 2013-08-06T02:46:56 | depth 0.05 m | reverse complement strand
ATGTATACCGTGGATGAACGTGAAAAGGCGCTGTTGTTCAGCCTAGGTGAAATTAAGAATGCAGAGCTTACGCCGGGCTTGCATTTTAAGTTTCCGTTGGTGAATAACGTCATTAAATTTGATTCGCGAATTCTTACTCTTGACGCAGAACCGGAACGTTTTTTAACGATCGAGAAAAAGAACGTCACGGTGGACTTCTTTGTTAAGTGGCGTATCGAAAATGCCGCTCAATACTATCGTTCAACACGAGGCCAGGAAATTACCGCGCAGAGTCGATTGTCGCAGATTATCAAGGATGGATTACGCAATGAATTTGCGCGACGTACAATTAGACAAGCAGTTTCCGGAGAACGCGGGGAGATCATGAGTGCGATTAATGAGTCTTCAAAAGGGATTGCATCAGCTCTGGGTATTGGCGTGGTAGATGTACGCCTCAGCCGAATCGATTTACCCGATGAAGTCAGTGACTCGGTTTATGATCGCATGCGGGCCGAGCGGGCACGTATCGCCAAGGAATTGCGTGCTCAGGGTAAAGAAGCTTCTGAACGTATCCGCGCCAGCGCAGATCGTCAACGCGAGGTTATTCTTGCCGAAGCATATAAAGAAGCGCAGCAAACCCGCGGTGCTGGTGATGCTAAGGCCGCAGAAGTTTTTGCTGGAGCCTATAATAAAAACTCAGAGTTTTATGCCTTTTACCGGAGCATGGAAGCTTATCGCAGCTCCTTTAAAGATAAGGGCGATTTGATGGTGATTGAACCCGATTCTGATTTCTTCAGTTATTTTAAGGATCCGGCGGGCAAGCTTGGCGCTGCTCCTAAGCTTATGCCTGAATCAGTGACTGCGCCCATACCCGCGCCTGCACCTCTAACTCAATAAGTTGAGTAGTGAACTGGTCTGACCTATGGGCGGCGCTTGCGCTGGTCCTGGTGTTTGAGGGGCTTATGCCTTTTCTCTCACCCGGTGGGTTTAAACGCAGCATGGCGCAAATACAAGAAATACCGGATCAGTCCCTGAGAATTATGGGGCTCATTAGCATGGTTGTGGGCGTTTTGCTGATCTATTGGATTCGCTCATGATATCGAATGATCGCTGGTTACTCCCCGAGGGTATCGAAGAGGCTTTGCCTGACGATGCTTTTTGGTTGGAGTCTGTTCGCCGTCGACTGATTGATCTTTATCAAAGCTGGGGCTATCGGCTCGTAATGCCGCCATTTATTGAATACCTAGAATCGCTACTGACCGATAGCGATCACGATCTTGATGTCCATACGTTTAAACTCACCGACCAATTGAATGGCCGAATGATGGGTGTGCGAGCGGATATGACGCCTCAGGTTGCACGTATTGATGCACATCGTCTTAAGCGAGATGCCCCCAACCGGCTTTGTTACCTCGGTACCGTTTTGAACACACGCCCAGCTGAGTTTGGCGGGACGCGAAGTCCACTGCAGGTGGGCGCTGAATTGTATGGTCACCATGGTTTTGCCAGTGATCTAGAAATCATCCGTTTAATGCTAGAAACACTGAATGCCTGTGGTATCGAATCTCTTCATATCGATTTGGGGCATGTAGGTATTTTCAGGACAGTAGCAGAGAAGTCTGGTCTGGATAATAAAGAGATCGAAACTCTCTTCGATATGATGCAGCGCAAGGCGGTCCCGGAGATTAAGGTCTTTGTGGCAAAACTTGACCGGCCGTCTGATATCAGTACTGGGCTGGTGGAATTAGCGATGTTGAGTGGCGATCTGGGAACGCTCGAGCGAGCGCGGCAAACGCTTGCTTTTGCAGGTGAAACTGTACTGGCCTATATCGATACACTCGCCCAGCTTGAAGTAAGCCTGAGACAGGATTATCCCAGCGTTAAGATCAATTTTGACCTGGCTGAGTTACGTGGGTTTCACTATGAAACGGGCGTGGTATTTTCAGTATTTGTACCCGGCGAGGGTCAGGAGATTGCGCGAGGTGGCCGTTATGACGGTATTGGCAAAGACTTTGGTCGAGCTCGACCAGCCGTTGGATTTAGCGCTGATTTGAAGACCTTAAGGCAAATTTCCGGTCTTGAATTTAAATCGACAGGGCGCACCATTTTTGTACCGAAGGAATCAGACAACGCCTTGCAAAAAATAGTTGTTGAGTTACGCCGTCAGGGAGACAGTGTTATTTATTCACTGGAAAAAAATGATACCGATGACAGCATTCAGGATTGCTCGCATCGTCTAATAAATATTAACGGTCAATGGACCGTAGAGGAGATGAAGTAAATGGGTCAGTTTGTTGTCATACTCGGCAGTCAATGGGGTGATGAAGGTAAGGGCAAAATTGTTGACCTTTTAACTGAAGACGCAGCGGCCGTCGTGCGTTTCCAAGGTGGTCACAATGCTGGTCATACACTAGTAATTGATGGCAAAACCACCGCATTGCACTTGATTCCCTCAGGCATATTGCGAGATGGTGTGGAGTGCTTGATTGGCAACGGCGTGGTGCTAGCTCCCGATGCCCTGGCCAAAGAAATGCAACAGCTTGAAGATAACGGCGTCCCGGTGAAGGATCGATTAAAAGTCTCCGAGGCCTGCCAGCTTATTCTGCCATACCACGTCAGCCTAGACCTGGCCCGAGAAAAAGCACGTGGTAAAGCAGCCATTGGCACGACCGGACGAGGTATCGGTCCTGCCTACGAAGACAAGATTTCTCGACGGGGTTTACGTGTTGGTGACTTACTTGACCATGAGCGTTTTGCGGAAAAGCTTAAGCAAGTATTGGATTACCATAATTTTGCTTTAGAGCATTATTTCAAAGCCGAAACGGTGGACTATCAAGAGACACTTGATCAGTGTCTGGCCCATGCCGAGATGCTTGAGCCATTGGCCGTTGATACCGTATACCGTCTCAGCCAAATGCACAAAGCTGGCGACAATGTGCTGTTTGAAGGCGCTCAAGGGACCTTGCTTGATATTGATCACGGTACCTACCCATTTGTTACCTCATCAAGTACCACTGCGGGTGGTGCCAGCACGGGTTCTGGCGTAGGACCGCGAGATTTGGATTATATTTTGGGTATCACCAAGGCTTACACTACCCGCGTAGGTGCGGGCCCATTCCCCACAGAACTATTTGATGAAACAGGCGAGCGTTTGGCGAAACGTGGTCATGAATTGGGTACCACCACTGGGCGAGCACGACGCTGCGGCTGGTTCGATGCCGTTGCGCTACGTCGCTCAGTATCGATCAATAGTTTTTCAGCATTATGTATTACCAAGTTGGATGTGCTGGACGGTATGGAGACCTTAAAGATTTGTACCGGCTATCAATGCGCGGGAGAAGTCTGCGAGACGCCGCCCGTACGGATTGATGATTACGATACACTTGAGCCCGTTTACGAGGAACTACCAGGGTGGAGCGAATCCACTGTAGGACTTACCGACTATGAAGCATTGCCAGAAAACGCTAAGCGTTACTTGAACCGATTGGAAGAGTTAGTCGGTGCGCCGATTGATATTATTTCTACCGGGCCTGATCGAGTGGAGACGATTGTATTGAAACATCCGTTTGAGGCGTGAAGTGTTACTGCGTAGGTTGGGTAAGATGCGCATTCCTAATTCTTTAGCAGTCTTTCCAAGCCTGGTTGAGCGCATCGCCACCCGACGTTGTTGTTCAAAACACCTGATAATTGTTTTTTCTCCACGAATCGTACGAACACCATATTTGTCGTGCTTCTGTGGATTATCGAAGCTCCGCCGTCGGGTGGCGATGCGCTCAAGCAGCGGTGATAACTCAATAGTTTGGAGGTGTGCGCATCTAACCCAACCTACGCTCTGATCGAATTAATGCATCGACTTCAGAAACTCGTTCAGCCAATTCTTCAACTACTCCTGAATTATCAATAACAAAATCAGCTGCTTTTAAGCGTTCTTTACGAGTGGCCTGGCGGGATAGAATAGACTCCACTTCTGTTGAATCGATTTTATCCCGTTGAGCAGTCCGTTCGATTTGTAACTCTTTCGGGATATCAATCACGATTATTTTATCCACTAAATGCTGCCATTGCTTTTCCACTAGAAGCGGAATAACGACCAGGCAGTAAGCATGATTTTCTTTTGCCAGCCCCTGTTTCTGTTCTTCTATTTCTGTTTGAATAGCGGGGTGCAGGATGGCTTCAAGCTTGGTTAATTCTTTGGGGTTTGAAAAAACTTTGCGCCGTAAAGCGCTTCGGTTAACCTCTCCCGATGAGGTGAAACAATCACTCCATTGAGCACGAATGCGGTCATAGGCCGTGTGGCCTGCTTGAGTGATTTGGTGGCTAATAATATCGGCGTCGATAACCGGAACGCCCAGTATAGCGAACAGGTCGCTTGCTGCGGTTTTACCTGAACCGATTCCTCCGGTTAATCCAATGGTTAACATTCGCCGATTGTACGTGATCTTAGGAATGTTATTGAATCCTTATTCTTTATAGGCCGTTATAGATTAAATACGCATCCGAAATTTGCTGTCCCCAGAAAAAAGCAATCCATCCAGCGCCCGCGAGAAAGGGGCCAAACGGCATGGGTGTGCCTTGTTTGTGTTTGTTTAACATCATGAGCGTAATTCCTACGCTGGCTCCTAGTACTGATGACAAGATAATCACCAACGGCAGCATTTGCCAGCCCATCCAAGCGCCGAGTGCGGCCAGTAATTTAAAATCACCATAACCCATGCCTTCTTTGCCCGTTACGAGTTTAAATGCGTGGTAAACCAGCCACAAGCTGAGATAACCGAAGACTGCGCCCATTAGGCTAGAGTGGTCGTCGGTAAACACATCCAGGGAATTAACGATTAGACCTAGCCATAGCAAGGGCAGGGTAATGGAGTCCGGCAGTAGCTGCGTTTTTAGATCAATAATACTGAGGACAATCAAGCTCCAGGTAAAGACTAAACCCGCTAATGCCGGCCAGCTAAATCCCAGCTTCCAAACCACAAAAGCCGAGAGCAGGGCGGTTGCCAACTCCACGAGTGGATATTGTACTGAGATCGATACGCTGCATTTGCGACATTTTCCGCGCAGAAACAGATAGCTGATAACTGGGATATTTTCGAGTGCGGATATCTGATGGCCGCAGCTAGGACATGCCGAGCGCGGCACCATTAAATTGAAAGTTTCAGTCGGCTCACTAGGCGTCGATTCTGTTAACGCCGTACATTCTTCTTGCCAGCGGTTTTCCATCATAATAGGCAACCGCCAGGCAACCACATTGAGAAAACTGCCGATTAGCAGGCCCAGTATTCCCGCCGTTATGATGAGTGTGGTGGGTGACGAAGCGAAGAGTTCTTGCACGGTGATATTATAGGCTATTAGGAGTCTAGACGATTAGGCTGTTAGGTATTCGGTTAAAGGCCTATTCTTTAAATAACCGCACCTAGCTTAAATATTGGCAAATACATCGCCACGACAAGTCCACCTACCAGCACACCAAGGATAACCATAATCAGCGGTTCGAGTAGACTGCTCATGCTGTCGACCATATTATCAACTTCTTCTTCGAAAAAATCAGCGACTTTACCGAGCATGGTATCGAGCGCACCTGATTCCTCACCAATGGCAACCATCTGCGTGACCATGTTCGGGAACACGCCGGTATTGTGCATGGACTGTTGCAGTTGTTGGCCAGTGGATACTTCATCTCGAATTCTGATCGTCGCTGTGGAATAAACGAGATTGCCGGTTGCACCTGATACCGATGTCAACGCCTCAACCAAGGGCACACCTGCGGTAAACATGGTGGCTAGCGTTCGTGAAAAACGCGCAATGGCAGATTTCCGTACGATTTCGCCGAAGACGGGGATTTTCAAAATAGTGACATCAACACCGTGGCGGAATTTTGCTGAACGGCGGTGGAACTGCTTAAAACCGAACACAAACGCAATAATCGAACCAAATATGAGCCACCAGTATTCTCTAAAAAACTCTGACATTGAGATGACAAACTTCGTAAAGGCGGGTAGATCTGCCCCAAAATCTGCGAACAAGTCCTCAAAGGTGGGTACTACAAAAATCAGTAAAACAGCCGTAATTACAAAGGCAACTACAAGTACCGCAATCGGGTAGGTCATGGCTTTTTTAATCTTGGCCTTGATCGATTCGGTTTTTTCTTTATAGGTTGCGATTTCAGCCAGTAGCGTTTCAAGAGAACCGGATTGCTCACCTGCATCGACGAGACTGACAAACAGTTCATCAAAATACTTGGGGCGGCGTGATAGCGCTTCTGCCAAAGTATTACCGCCTTCGACATCGGCTTTAATGCCTAAAATCAAATCTTGCATGCTGGGGTTTTCATGCCCTCGGCCCACAATTTCAAAGGCCTGAACGATAGGGATGCCAGCGGCGATCATCGTCGCCAGTTGGCGTGAGAAGATCGCTATATCTTTGGGCTTAATGGCCTTTTTAGAAGTGAAAAGTGGTTTGGGTTTTTTCTTGACCCTGATTGGGTTGATACCCTGGCGGCGCAAATCGGCCTTGACTAATATGTCGGAAGGACCTGTGGATTCGCCCTTGATACGATCGCCGTTTTTATTGGTACCTTCCCACAAGAAGGTGAGTTTTTCTGCCGTAACTGCCATGTTGATTACCTGATCCCTGGTCTAGTCCTTGGTGACACGATTGATTTCATCGAGGCTGATAACACCCTGGCGAACCTTGTCCAATCCGGATTGCCGTAGGTCGGGGATGTTCTCGGCCTCGGCTTGGTCAGCCAGTTGAATTGCGTTACCGCCCTCCATAATGATACGGCCCATATTTTCTGAAACGGGCATGACCTGAAAGATACCAACACGGCCCTTGTATCCGCCAGTGCATTTATCACAGCCTACTTGTCGATAAATGGTGAGGTTCTCAATTTCGTTTTCATTGAAGCCTTCTTCGAGTAAAGCCTCTTTGGGCACATCATCGATTTCCTTGCAGTTATCGCAAAGTTTGCGGCCTAATCGCTGCGCAATAATTAACGAGACCGCAGAGGCGATATTGTAGGGAGGCACACCCATATTGGCGAGACGCGTCAGTGTTTGTGGAGCATCGTTTGTGTGCAGTGTAGAGAGCACCAAGTGACCTGTTTGCGCAGCCTTGATGGCAATTTCTGCAGTTTCCAGATCACGGATTTCACCGACCATAATAATGTCAGGGTCTTGGCGTAAAAAGGCTTTCAATACGCTGGAAAAATCGAGACCGGCTTTGGGGTTGACGTTGACCTGATTGACGCCGGGCATATTAATCTCAGACGGGTCTTCCGCTGTTGAGATGTTGCGATCGGGCGTGTTAAGAATATTCAAACCGGTATATAACGAGACTGTTTTACCACTACCGGTGGGTCCGGTGACGAGAATCATACCGTAAGGTTTTTCGAGGGCTTCGAGGTAGTGTTTTTTCTGCGCTTCGCTATAACCCAGCGCATCGATTCCGATTTTAGCGCTGGAGGGGTCTAGGATACGCAGCACAATTTTCTCGCCGTGTAACACCGGGCAAGTATTAACCCGAAAATCAATGGCCCGCTTTTTCGTGACTTGTAGTTTAATACGGCCATCCTGAGGGACGCGTCGCTCAGCAATATCCATGCGCGACATGACCTTGATTCTGGCAGTAATCTTATTCGAAAGAGTACGTGGTGGAGCTGCAATTTCGTGCAACATGCCATCCATGCGGAAACGAATCCGAAATTGCTTCTCGTAGACTTCCACATGAATGTCAGAAGCACCGCGTCGAATTCCATCCAGCAACATCTTATTAACAAAACGCACCACTGGCGCTTCATCAATTTCACTGTCTTCCATCGCCTGTGTTTCATCCGGACCAATTTCAAGATTATCCAGCAGGTCCTGCTCCATGGTGAGCTCTTCCCAGGCCGTATGCGCCTCTTCCATTGCCGTTTCTAGCAATTTTGAGAGCTTGTCTTCTTCCACCAATATTGGTTCAATGGAAAGGCCAGACTTATATTTGAACTCTTCTAGCGCCATTAAATTCATCGGGTCGGAAATAGCGACGAACAACTGATCACCCCGCTTGAACAACGGTAGGGCATGGAATTTTTTTACCATGTCCTCGTCAATATATTCAACAGGAATTTGATCACGTTCGAAAACATCAAGATCAAACAATGGAAAGCCATATTCCACTGAACCCGCCTGAGCAATTTGCGCGGGGCTAGCGATTTGATTATCAATCAAAAAATTAATCAGAGGCGTTTTATCCGCTTTAGCGTTTTGCTGCGCTTCGGCGGCCTTTTCTTGGCTGAGAACCTGGTCAGCCACTAATTGATGTGACAATCCGTTGAGCTTTATTTGGGAGGCGGGCGAAACCGTTGCTTCAGTCATAAGAATCCATTCTTTTTGAGGGCATCTAAGGCCACATATTAACCAAGATACCTACCTGAAAATGTTAATTGGTTCAATAAGATACTATTTAGGTGATTGCTGAGTTAACAGTTTTTGGATTTAGGGGGATAGGTTGAAGGCTATTGGCGGTTTAGGTATTAGCGATTACCTAAGTTTCACCCCTAGTCGAGGCGTTTTCATTATCTGCTAGACCTGGCTTGAATATCTATTGTGTGAGAATGTCATGTCCCAAGCGGTAAAGCGCCCGGCTGCTTATGATGATTTTCTAAACCTACCGAAAGACCAGGTGGGCGGAATCCTGAATGGCGAATTGCATGCTCACCCACCGCCAGCGCCAAAATATGCGCGGGTCTATTCCGCACTTGGCGGTAATTTATGGAATCCTTTTGATAGTGGTAAGGCTTTGATTGTATGGAAGCACGACTTAGGTGTACACTGATCCAGTGTTATTATTGGTTGTGAGGTTATGAGAAATATTACTTTAAGTGCTGATGAGCATCTCATCGAAGAGGCGCGCAATAAAGCTCTACAAAAAAAGACCACCTTAAATGCAGAATTCCGCAGGTGGTTGGCGGGTTACGCCCATAGCGATGCGGACATAAAACGAAAGATACGTGCATACCGCGAGCTCATGTCCGAGCTTTCTGAGGTTTCGACAGGGGGTAAAACATTTACCCGTGACGAAATGAATGAACGCTAACAAGTTCTTTCTCGATACGAATATAATTGCCTATACGTTCGATAAAACGGCAACAAGAAAACAAGCCATAGCACAGCAACTACTCGAATGTGCTTTAAAAAATCAAGGAATAATCAGTTTTCAGGTCATCCAGGAATTCATGAACCTGGCGCTAAGAAAATTTGCCCCTGCCATGAGCCATAAGCAAGCTCATAATTACTTGCAAGCCGTGTTGTTACCCATCTGTGATTACTACCCAAGCGACAGCTTTTACAAACGCGGACTTGATATCCAGAATCGTTGGAGATTCAGCTGGTATGACTCGTTGATAATCACCGCAGCCCTAGAATCGGATTGTAAGGTGCTTTATAGCGAGGATTTGCAGCATGTCCAAAAAATAGAAACGTTGACCGTCCAGAATCCGTTTTCAGACCACTAACCTAGGGGGCTCAATGAACAAGCCTATTTATGGCGGCTTGCATTGTATGACATGTAGGCAAAGGCACTAATAACAATAAGTAAAACAGCCGTTAATAAAATATCCATTGTTATAGCGCCTTAATGTTGAAATCAGGTGTTATACCAATACTTAAGGTATTCTCAAACATTATGATTTAGGCATGGAATCCTTTGAACAGGCCCTAGTATTTTACGCCTCAAGCAATTCAGTGGGTTGCTTTGACTCCAGCTTTTCTACCAAATACTTTTGACGTATTCGTACTCTCTGATTTTCGTGTCGCAGGTTACTACGGGCGCAGAATGGTGGCGGGCAAGCGCGGTAATAATCCGATCTGCGGGATCAGCGTGAAATCTTCCAGGTAGCTTCACTGATTGCACGGCAATATCATTATCTACCGGGGCGAAGTGAACATTGTCGATATCCTTTACAACCCTTAGCCAGCTGTTCACCTCCATGGTGAGCATCAACCGCCCTTTCTCAACCAGTAAAGCGACTTCCCAGGCTGAAATTGAAGAAATCAGAATTTCTCCTTCTTCCCTGTCAGTTTCCCGCTTAATCGCCTCACCAGCGCGTGTCGAAAGGCGATCATCTCCGTTGACCCACCATATTAAGGCATGGGTATCCAGCACAATCACGCCAGAGTTTTCCAGTCCTCTTCTCCGACTGGCTCAGTGGGGCCAATATACTCCGTCACGCTACCTTTCAAAATATCCAGAGGAGAGCGATCTGTGGGTCTATAACATCGAACCTCAATGGAGGGTTTTCCGTGGTCGGTTACGATTAAAGGATTGCCACTTGATTCAACTTGTCGTAAAAACTCCAATGCTTTTGCTTTGAAGTCAGATTTAGAAACTCTATTTTGTTGCATAATTATGCCGTGGTCACATGACTATAGTCATAAGCATAACAGCAAACTGCGCTGTTATTGCTATTTATCGCAGCTTGTATCGTATGCCATGTAGGCAAAGGCACTATCAACAATACGCAAAACAGTCGTTAATAAAAAATCCATTGTTATGCTCCTTTAATGTTGAATGAGTCCAAGGCCGAAGCGATATCTGGCCAGCTCCGCCGGTGTATGGCGCTGCGCTTATACACCCTACCCA
>FXBE01000209.1_pt1 | contig 10613 bp, 19 predicted proteins | sample 5335311 | NCBI WGS metagenome assembly FXBE01 (sample SAMEA103928390, study PRJEB20085) | sediment metagenome | biome: marine biome; feature: hydrothermal vent; material: sediment | place: Atlantic Ocean | collected 2013-08-06T02:46:56 | depth 0.05 m | reverse complement strand
ATGCATAAGTGACATCAAAAATTGTTTTATCAACACCTTGAGAGCGTTCAACATGTCCTGTAAGCTTGATCTTTTTTTTGATATTACTACCATTTTCAAACTCTAGTCCAAGGTCCATGTTTCCGCTCCAGTAGGGAAAGGTGTTACGAATCTTGTTTTCGATGGAGGTGTCTTCGTGCTCAGAGACAATAAAACGATCGATCTTAGCGATAGTGATAAGCTCCTCGACTTCACCATGTTTTACAGTTAAAAAGGCATGGTCTTTGATCCCTATGATCTTTCCTGTCGTCTCCTTAGCATCAAAATAGATATGGTACTCATGTTCCGTCTCTAATGTTTCAATATCACTATAATCAATCCGTATACTTCCCTCTCCGTAGATCAGCTTAAAACTGACATATTCTGAGGTCAATTGATCGATCTTACCTTGAAGAACAGAGCCTTTAACAACAATGGTATCAACCAATGCATGGGTTTTATCTTTACTTTTTTCTTCTTCTTTATGCTCACGTTCAGCTTTACGCTGTTTACGTTTTGCTTTTGCAATATCTAGGTTTGACACATCATCAAGTTTTGTTGTAGCACTAATCTGATCGCTATTGTTGACATCCGCACTAGCAAGGTTTTCATCTCTCTTTTCTGGCTCGCTTTGGATGACCCCTGCTGCTGTGACGCTGTCATAGCCTTGAAGAAGATCGAGTGCACTGTTAACATCTTCTGTGCGATATTCTTTCGTACGATTGAGCTGTTCTCTATTGTCTTGTGTTACATTATGGTCTGATACTATTTTCTTAGTTGTGTTGTTTTCATTAGACACTGGTGCAACTTCAGATGCTCCATAAAGTAGTGATAACATCAAAGAAAAAAGTAACACAAAACGAAGCAACATCACAATCCTAATTTTTTATTATTTTAGCCAATAACTAATGTGCTCTCCAAAAGCTCTAATAATTGGTGATATAATAACATTTTAATGATGATTAGCAGTAATAGGACAATAATGAGTTTTACAAACTACCCAAAAGAGACCATCCCTTTTTTAAAATCTATCCAGAGTAACAACACTAAAGAGTGGTTTGAAGCGCATAAAGATCACTATACGCAGTATATCTTAGAACCAAGTCGTGCCTTTGTTGAAGAGATGGGTGAACACTTACAAGCCTTAGTCCCTACCATTAACGCCATTCCTAAGATCAACCACTCCCTCTTTCGCATCTATCGTGACACCCGTTTTTCAAAAGACAAGACCCCCATTAAGTCCAAGGTCGGCGTGATCTTTTGGCAAGGTACCCATATTAGAATGCAGTCAAGCTGTTTTTACCTACATTTTTCGCCAAAAGAACTTTTAGTTGCATCAGGCATCCGTACCTTTGATCCTGATCTTCTAAGTGCGTATCGAGACTACATCAAAGTCGATGCTAACAGAGAGGAACTGCATGCGATTTTAGAAACTCTACGGAATAAGGGCTACACCATAGAAGAGCCCCATTACAAACGCCTACCAAAAGTGTTTGAAAAAGGGATGAGTCAGGAGTATCTAACCCGTATGAAAGCCGTGGCTGTCTACCACAGCCTTAAACCATCAACTATAAGTAGCAAACAGTTCATACCCGAACTCTACAAACACTATGAGCAGTTTTTACCCCTACAGCAATGGCTTTACAAAATGACATTGACTAAGGAAGGGTAAGAGGGTGATACGTTAGACAAGAACGTTGAAATACTCAGACAACATTGAGTGACTAGACGTTCCCTGGATTCCAAATCAAGTTTGGAATGACGACAATTTAGATATATTGCGTAAAACTTCAATTGCAATGTTTTGCTATAAGGCACACAGTAACCCTAGCCCTTGCTCTTTCATTAAAAATTCAAAATTAAGCATTAAACATTAAAGACCTGCCCACCACATACGAAGTGCCAAGCCTAAAGTAGAGGTATACCCCACTTCACTTGAGCTGATCTGTCCGTTGCGATCAAATATAAAAGTTGTAGGATACGCACTCACATCAAAAAGCTCTGCCCATTTTCCTTCTTCATCATTGATCACTCTATAGTCAAAGCCTCGCCCCTGCATATACTTTTTGACACTCGCATCATCACCCGACTTTACCGCGATCGTCACGATGTTATAGTAAGGAGAGAGGCGCTGCAGGTTGTCCGCTTCCGTTTTGCAGACAGGGCACCAGGTCGCCCAAATATGGATCATCAGCGGCTTGCCTTCAAACTTCTTGACATCAAACAACTTTCCATCAATCATCTTCTCTTTGATTATCGGAACATGACTGTCAGTAAGGTCTGGCTTACGCACATAGCTCATAACATTAGTCACAACAATAATCATCAAAAATGTAATCCCCACCTCTTTAACTATCTTTTTGATGTTCCAGTTTTTATAGTCTAATAATTTCATAGTTACCTCTTAGTAGCAGCAATTATAACGCAAGTAAGGCATTTAGACAGAAGGAATGTTGAATGTTGAATGTTGAATGTTGAATGTTGAATGTTGAATGTTGAAAAGATGGCGAAGCTTATCTGAACCCCACCTGAATCTATAAGTGATAGATTTGGTGCAGATTGTACAAAACATCTGACCGATAGCGCACTGCTGTGCGTGGAGAGTCAGATTTTTGCACAAGGTGTGCCGAAGCTATTACTTATAGCGGTAAGTAATTCGACCTTTGTCTAATGAATAAGGAGTCAGCTCTAGCTTCACCTTATCGCCTGGAAGGATCTTAATATAGTGCATACGCATCTTGCCTGCGATATGACATAAGATTACGTGTCCGTTATCAAGCTCTACGCGGAATGTGGCATTCGGCAGGGCTTCAACTATTTTCCCATCAACTTCAATGACGTCTGTTTTAGCCATGAATTATCCTTGTGAAAGTATTTCTGCTTTGCCGCCAATGACAGCTACAGTATGTTCATAATGTGACCCGCGTAGGCCATCTGTACTCGTTACGTCCCACCCATTACTTAAAATAACAGGTTTCGCCTCTTTTTGGCAGATCATCGGCTCAAGGCAGAAGACCATACCGTTTTTGATCTTTGGCCCCGCCTTTGGCGTGCCTCCATCAAGGTAGTTTGGAATCTGAGGGTCTTCGTGTGGTTGTTTACCAATACCGTGACCACAAAAGTCACGTAGAGGCTCATAACCACGACCACGTATAAACTCCTGCATCAAAAAGCTAAGCTCTTTGAAACGCATCCCTGCTTTGATATTATCAATAGCATGGTAGAGTGTATCCTCAGCACAAGCGATGAGCGCCTCGTCTTCTTCACTAATTTTACCCACCCCAACAGTGATAGCGGCATCGCCGAAGTATCCCTGTAGTTTTGTTCCGATGTCATAACCGATAACGTCACCCTCTTGCAGTTTATAGTCCGTAGGAATACCATGAATGATCACTTCATTAAGAGAACAACAGACTGCATTAGGGAAACCGTAAAGGCCTTTAAACGAAGGAAGCGCTTTATGCGAGCGGATATAATCCTCCGCCATCGCATCAAGCTCTTTTAGTGACGCCCCAACTTTTGTGTTTTCACGCATCAAGTTGAGTGCTCCGGCTACAATTTTGTTAGCAGCGCGAAGTTTATCGATCTCGGCATTCTTTCGAATAGCGATGGCCATCGTTAGAGACCAACCGCTGAAAGTGTTTCATACTTACTCATGTATATCTGAGCTTCGATCTTACGCATAGTATCAAGGGCTACTTGAACAACGATAAGAACGGCAGTACCACCGAAAAAGAAAGGAACACCCAGACCCTTAATGATCATAAATGGCAAGGTTGCCACAAGACCAAGGTAAAGTGCACCTGTGATTGTAAGACGTGAAGCTGTCTCATTCAAGAATTCTGCCGTAGATTTACCGGGGCGAACACCTGGGATGAAACCACCCTGACGCTTGAGGTTCTCTGAGATATCTTTTGCGTTGAAAACAATCGACGCATAGAAAAACGCAAAGAACATTACAAACAAAAAGGTCAAAAAGTTAAAGAAATAACTGTTTGGGTTTAACACGTCTGCGATCGCTTGGATCGTTGGATTGGTGCTACTGGAGAGTACCGTCATCGGAAACATCAAAATTGCTGATGCAAAGATAACTGGGATAACACCAGAAAGGTTGACCTTAATAGGAATATAGTTCATCACACGCTTGTTTTGGTTTTGCATCATCGTCTTTTTCGCGTAGGTCACAGGAACACGACGTTCGCCTAACTCTACATAGATAATAACACCCACCGTCACTAAGACTAAGATGACAATAGCGATCAGTGTTATAAAACTCATCGCACCCTCATTAATCATAGAGACGGACTGACCGATCGCACGTGGGATTCCAGACACAATACCTGCAAAGATAATTAAAGAGATACCGTTACCGATACCGCTTTGAGTGATCTGTTCACCGATCCACATCAACAACATCGTACCAGCAAGCATAGAGAACGCTGCTACCATGATAAATGTTGTGTGGTCTGTTAAGATCGCGCTTGAACCATCAGGTCCCGTCAAACTCTGAAGACCAATACTAACACCGATTGCTTGTACAACTGTAATCGCAATCGTTGCATAACGAATGATCTGCATATACTTCACCATACCATCGCGCTCTTTTTTCATCTGACCTAAAGTAGGAAAGGTAGCTGCAAGCAGTTCCATGATGATCGAAGCGGTGATATACGGCATAATACCAAGTGAAATAATTGAGAGTCTCTGTACTGCATTACCACTGAACATGTTCATAAGGCCAAGTGCATCAGATTGATGGGAATTGAAGAAAGAAGCGATTACCGCTGTATCAACACCGGGTACCGGCACGTATGCCAGTAAGCGGTAGATAAAAAGAAAACCGACCGTAATTAAGATCTTGTTTACTAGTTGCTGGTTCATTTAGTTGCCAGTTGTAGTAACGTTTTCGTCTTTGATCTTAGAAGCTAAATCTTTTGCAGAAGCACCAACAAGCTTAACGCGAGTTACTGATTTTGGAAGATTATGCACTTCACGGATTGCTTCGATTGTAATCTCTGCAAGTGCAGCAACTTTCGCTGCTTTCTCTACATTGATTGTCATAGGCTTACTCACACGTGAGAAGAAACCGATTTTTGGCATACGTTTCGCAAGTGGCATCTGACCACCCTCAAAGTTACGCTTACGCTTGTAACCTGTACGAGATTTCTGACCTTTTTGACCACGAGTAGATGTTTTACCCATGCCTGAACCTTGACCACGGCCTACACGCTTACTAGCGTGAGTAGAACCTTTGGCAGGTGTTAAGTTTTCTAATGCCATTTTCTATCCTTTCATTCTTGCAAGTGCTTCAACAGTAGCACGTACAACAGTATTTGGATTGTTTGAGCCAATAGACTTTGTCAAGATATCTTGGATACCAGCAAGTTCAAGTACTGGACGCAATGCGCCACCGGCGATAACACCTGTACCTTCTGATGCTGGAGCCATCCATACGTGACTAGCGTTAAATTTGTGCTCAATATCGTGAGCGATAGTCGTACCCTTGATCTTGATTGTAGTCAAGTTCTTGAATGCTTCATCTACCGCTTTACGAATAGCGTCTGGAACCTCTTTCGCTTTACCTACACCGTACCCTACAGTACCGTTTTTGTCACCGACAACAACAAGTGCAGTAAAACGGAAACGACGTCCACCTTTTACAACTTTTGTAACACGACCGATATTTACGATCGCTTCTTCAAAGTCTTCTCTGTTAATTTCGCTCATCATCAGCCCTTAAAACTTAATTTCGTTAGCACGAAGTGCTTCACCGAATGCAGCTACTACACCGTGGTATTGGTAACCATTACGGTCAAATACAACTTCAGTAATATTAGCAGCTTTAAGGTTTGCAGCAAATTGCTCAGCAAGCTTTGCAGCGTCTTCTTTGTTCGCTTTAAGACCAGAAGCCTTTGAGTGAACTGATGCTAATGTTGTAGCAGTATCGTCATTGATCGCTTGCGCAGAGAAATAACGGTTTGAACGAAACACAGATACACGTGGAAGTGTCTCAGAACCTGAGATCTTCGCACGAATACGACGTTTACGCTGGACGCGTTTTTTAGCTTTTGTTTTTAAATTTCTAGCAGTCATTCAAAGCCCCTTATTTCTTAGCTGTTTTACCGGCTTTACGCGCGATATGCTCTTCCATGTACTTAACACCTTTACCTTTGTAAGGCTCAGGTGGACGGAATGAACGGATCTCAGCAGCAGCTTGACCAACCATTTGGTTGTCATTGCCTTTGATTGTGATCACATTTTTGTCTACAGACATCTCAAGACCCTCTTTGATATCATAGTTGATATCGTGAGAGTGACCCAGTTGAAGGTTAAGTACCTTGCCTTTAACAGCAGCACGGTAACCAACACCGTTGATCTCAAGTTGCTTAGAAAAACCTTCTGTTAGACCCTTAACGATGTTCGCTGAAAGCGCACGGTAAGTTCCCCAGAAAGCACGATCTTCGCGTGAATCTGACTTGTTTGTAAATGTAAGTGTTTGACCATCAAGAGCAATAACTACATTTCCTTTAGTGTCAAGAGTACGTGTATCTTTACCTTTTACAAAAGTAATGATCGCACCATCAACACTGACTTTGATCTCAGCTGGTACAGTGACAGGATTTTTTCCAATACGTGACATATTATCCCCTTACCAGATTGTGGCCATAACTTCACCACCGATACCAAGCTCGAAAGCTTTATCGTTAGGAAGAACGCCCTTAGATGTAGAAACGATGATAGTACCGTAACCATTTTTGAAACGCTTAATGTCAGCTGCCGGCTTATAAACACGACGACCTGGCTTAGAAACACGTTTCATCTCATTGATCACAGTTTTACCGTTCTCATCATACTTCAACACTACGTTGATGCTTTTTTTAGTACCGTTTTCGATTACGTTGAAAGACTCTACGTAACCCTTGTCAGCTAAAATTCCTACCATAGCTTCAACACTCTTAGAGTGAAGAAGTGTTGCAACGTCAAGACGACGCATTGCAGCATTACGGATACGAGTTAATGAATCTGAAATTAAATCATTTACCATTATATTTCCTTATTGTGCTAAGTGCTCAAGGCACTTGCTATTGTTAGGAGTTTCTTTTGGAAGCCAAAGGCTACCAAGAAGACTTTCTAACACCTGGGATTAGACCTTCGTTTGCCATTTTTCTGAAACAGATACGACAGATACCGAAGTCACGAAGAACAGAGTGTGGACGACCACAGATCTGACAACGTGTGTAAGCACGAGACGAAAACTTAGGTGTTCGTTTCGCCTTAGCGATCATTGATTTTTTAGCCATTGTTGCGCTCCTTAGTGAACGGCATACCCATAGCAGTAAGAAGAGCAAGACTCTCTTTATCGCTAGTAGTAGACGTTACCATAGTAATGTTCATACCGTGAATTTGCATGATTGAATCATAATCAACTTCAGGGAAGATCAACTGCTCAGTAAGACCGAAGTTGTAGTTACCACGACCGTCAAAACCGTTACGTGGAACACCACGGAAATCTTTCATACGAGGAAGAGCGATTGCAACTAAACGATCAAGGAACTCCCACATCTTAGCGCCACGAAGTGTTACACGAACACCTACTGGCATACCTTCACGAACCTTGAAACCCGCAACTGATTTGTTAGAGATAACAACAGAAGCGTGTTGACCAGCGATCGCTGAGATAGTGTCTTGGATGTTTTGGATAAGCTTGTTATCTTTCATCGCAAAACCTGTACCTACAGAGATAGTGATCTTTTCAAGACCTGGGATCTCCATAACATTCTTAATGCCAAGCTCTTCTTGAAGCTGTGGCTTAAGTGCTAGGTATTTTTCTTTTAAACGTGCCATGAATTACGCCTCCACTTTACGAACGTTAGATGCATCAATAGGCATCTCTTTATTCATAAAGCCGCCTTTTGGATTCTCTTCAGTTGGTTTAACTGTCTTCTTAGCGATTTTACATCCCTCGACAATTACCTGACCTTTTTTAGGAAATACTGCAAGTACCGCTGCTTTAGTGCCTTTATCGTCACCAGCAAGGATCTCTACTGTATCGCCCTTTTTAAAACTAAACTTTGCCATAATTAAACAACCTCCGGCGCTAGAGATACGATCTTCATGAAACCTGAATAACGTACTTCACGTGCTACAGGGCCAAAAATACGAGTACCAATAGGCTCTTTTTTAGCGTCAAGAATAACAGCAGCGTTGTCGTCAAAACGGATCAATGAACCATTTTCACGTTGTACTTCTTTTTTAGTACGTACAACAACGGCCTTGATTACTTGACCTTTTTTAACTTTTCCAGTTGGAATCGCTTTCTTTACAGAAGCTACGATTACGTCACCAACAGATGCATAGCGACGCTTAGAGCCACCAAGAACCTTAATACACATAATCTCTTTAGCACCTGTGTTATCAGCTACCTTTAAACGAGTAAAACCTTGGATCATTCTAAGCTCCTACTACTGTTTTAAGTCTGAATGACTTTGTTTTAGAAAGTGGACGACACTCGACAGCGATGACTTTGTCACCAACTTTAAGAACGTTGTTCTCATCATGGATAAGATACTTTTTAAAACGCTTAACAACCTTATGGTAGCGAGGGTGCATAACACGACGCTCAACTAACATAGATGCTGTTTTGTCTCCAGAGATCTTTACTACTTCACCTTGAATTTCACGTAGACTCATAGTGTTCTCCCTACTTCACTGCTGCAATAGCAGTATTGATACGTGCAATATCTTTTTTAGCAACACTTAGTTCGCTAGTGTTAGTCAATTGCATCATCTTTTGTTTGATCTTCAAAGTGAAAAGCTCAGTTTTCTTCTCTTTAAGCATTGCTTGAAGTTCAGCTACAGTTTTTTCTGCTAAATCAGAATATTTCATTGTTCATCTCCGCAGTAACAATTTTACATTTGAATGGAAGCTTGTGGATCGCTAGCGTTAACGCTTCACGAGCAACCTCTTCAGGTACACCGCCCATCTCAAAGATAATACGGCCTGGCTTGATGTTCATAACCCACTTATCTACTGGACCTTTACCCTTACCCATACGAGTTTCAAGAGGCTTAGCAGTCAGTGGCTTAGCTGGGAACACACGGATCCAGATCTTACCTTGACGTTTGATGTGACGTGTAGCAGTAATACGAGCCGCTTCGATCTGACGAGATGTAATACGACCTGCTTCTGTTGCTTTAAACGCGATGTCACCAAACGCTAACTTATAACCAGAACGAGCGTAACCACGGTTACGTCCCTTCATTACCTTACGGTATTTAGTTCTTTTAGGCATTAACATGATTAATCAGCCTTTCTTGGAGCACGAGGACGACGCTCACGCTTTTCAGATTTTTCTTCTACTTCAGCAGGAATACCTTTAGCAAGTACTTCACCTTTAAAGATCCATACTTTAATACCGATGATTCCATAAGTAGTCTGCGCTTCAGCAAAACCGTAATCGATTTTTGCACGAAGTGTATGAAGAGGAACACGTCCCTCTAGGTACCACTCAGTACGTGCCATTTCAGCACCACCAAGACGACCAGCAACAGCGACTTTGATTCCTTTTGCGCCAGAACGTTGTGCATTTTGCATAACTTTCTTCATAGCACGACGGAAAGCAATACGACGCTCAAGCTGAGTCGCTACGTTTTCTGCAACAAGTTGTGCAGAGACCATAGCTTTTTTCTCTTCTTTGATGTTAACAGCGATGTTTTTACCGATAAGCTTCTGAAGATTGTTCTTCAACTTCTCGATGTCTGCACCTTTTTTACCAATGATGATACCAGGACGAGCAGCAACGATAGTAACACGAAGACGCTTCGCAGTACGCTCGATGATGATGTTCGCAACACCAGCATAGTAAAGCTCTTTCTTTAAGAAAGTACGGATTTTGTAATCTTCACCAAGGTTAGCCGCAGCTGTGTCAAACGATGGATACCAACGAGATTCCCAGTTACGGTTGATGCCTAGACGAAGACCAATAGGATTAACTTTATGACCCATTCTATTTGCCCTCTACTTCTACTAAGATATGTGCTGTTGGTTTACGAATACCTGACGCCATTCCACGAGCACGTGGACGGAAACGCTTAAGTACTGGACCGTTGTCAACACGACATGATTTAACAACACAGTCTTCAGCTTCAAGACCACTGTTAGCTACTGCAGATGCAAGTACCTTATAGATGATCTTTGCTGCTTTGTTTGGTGTGAATTCTAAAGCAGCTAGTGCCTCTTCAGCGTTCATACCCTGGATTTCGCGTGCAACAAGACGAGATTTGATCGGTGATACACGAATAAATTTTAATAGTGCTCTTGCCATGATTAAACCTTCTTCTGTACAGAGCCCTTGTGGCCCTTAAATGTACGTGTTGGAGCGAATTCGCCTAGTTTGTAACCAATGTGGTTCTCTGTAATATATACAGGGATAAATTGGCGACCGTTGTGCACATTAAGTGTCAAACCGATCATGTCTGGAAGTACCATTGAACGACGTGACCACGTTTTGATTGGTTTCTTGTTGCCTTCTTCTTTAGCAACAAGAACTTTCTTCATCAAGTGATCGTCTACGAATGGACCTTTTTTTACTGAA
>FXBE01000208.1_pt1 | contig 10645 bp, 2 predicted proteins | sample 5335311 | NCBI WGS metagenome assembly FXBE01 (sample SAMEA103928390, study PRJEB20085) | sediment metagenome | biome: marine biome; feature: hydrothermal vent; material: sediment | place: Atlantic Ocean | collected 2013-08-06T02:46:56 | depth 0.05 m | reverse complement strand
CTTGTGCAGTAGTCTTGTGTGAGGGACCTTGTCAAAGGCTTTGGCAAAGTCCAACTTCAGAATGGTTGTTAAGATTAGGATTGTCGATCTTCTTGATGCCCTCCTTGAAAGTTCTCACTGCCCGCTCAGCTAAGCCGTTGGACGAAGGGTGAAACGGCGCTGTTTTCACATGGTAGATACCATTTTTGGTCATAAACAAACCAAATTCCTCACTGGTAAAACACGTACCATTATCACTCACAAGCATCTCAGGTAATCCGTGAGTGGCGAACACAGCGCGAAGTACTCCGATAGTAGCGGTGGACGTTGAAGCACTGACAGGAACCACGTCTATCCACTTACTATAGGAATCAACAATCACCAAAAACATCTTTCCTAGAAACGGTCCTGCATAATCGATGTGGATGCGAGTCCAGGGTCGGTCGGGGTAATCCCAAGGATGTAATGGTGCTTTCACTGGTTTCTGTTGCATCTGCTGACACTGAGTACACTGTTTCACTTTGGACTCTAACTCACTGTCCATATTTGGCCACCAGATGTAACTCCTAGCCAAATTCTTCATTCTGCATATGCCTGGATGTGTTTGATGCAACTCTTCCATCATCTTGGCTCGGCCCTGCGGCGGAACGATTACACGATTTCCCCACAGAACACAACCATTCTGAATCGTCAACTCATCACGTCGAATGAAGTATGCCTTCACTTCTGAATCATCACAAGTGTTTGGCCAACCACTCTGCACAAAGGTAAACACCTTAGACAACACAGGATCCTTACGGGTCCAACTTTTGATGTGAGTGGAAGTCACAGGTGTCGAATCGACCAACTCCATGAGTAGGATGGTATCCGTTGGCACAGGTGTAGATTCGACGGATGGTTGATCAGGTATCGGCAATCTACTGAGGCAATCAGCATGAGAAATCTGCGCACCAGGCTTGTAACACAAATCATACTCATATGCTGACAAAGTTAACGCCCATCGCTGTATCCTGGATGAGGCTAACGTTGGAATCGCTTTGTGTTCTGAAAACAAACCCAGCAGAGGTTTATGATCAGTCTCTATCCTGAAGTGATTGCCGAACAGGTACTGATGAAACTTCTTGACAGCGAAGATTATGGCCAGACCTTCTTTCTCCAACTGTGAGTAATTCTTCTCGGCTGGATTCAGGGTACGTGACACATAGCCGATAGGTCGATCTTTCCCATCGTCCATACGGTGAGACAAGACCGCCCCTAATCCATAAGGTGAAGCATCACAACACACCACCAGAGGTCGCTGTTCGTCAAAGTGTATCAGCACTGTACTCGAACACAACAAAGCTTTGGACTTCTCAAACGCAGCTTGTTGAGTAGATGTCCAATTCCACTCTACCCCTTTCTTCAATAGCTCATGCAAGGGAGACAACACATGAGACAAGTTGGGTAGAAATCTTCCGTAGTAGTTCAACATGCCCAGATAACTCTTGACTTCTGTTACCGACGTGGGAACAGCAGCATTCTGGATCGCTTGAACTTTGCCTTCGACTGGATGGAGGCCCTCACGGTTGATCTTATAGCCCAAGTAAACAACTTCTGTAGCCATGAAGATACATTTGTCCTTCCGGACACGTAATCCTGCCGTTGAGAGTCGACGCAGGACGTCGTTGAGGATTTTCCCATGTTCTGCTTTAGACTTGCCGCCAATCAGTATATCGTCGATGCGCACAAGTACATGAGGTAGTCCCTGTAGCACGTTTTCGATGGTTCTCTGGAAGATGCCCGGAGCAGATGACACTCCGAACGGTAGACGGTTGTACTTGAAGAGTCCCTTGTGGGTGTTGATAGTAGTGTACTTCTTCGACTCTTCTTCCAAGGGAATCTGAGTATAAGCCTGACTCAGATCAAGCTTACTGTAGTACTCAGCACCACCCAGTGTAGCGTAGAGATCATCGGTCTTCGGAATCGGGTAATTATCCAATTTAGAAACTTTGTTGACAGTCACTTTATAATCCCCACAAATCCTCAGCGAGGAATCTGCTTTCATCACGGGAACTATAGGCGCAGCCCACTCCGAAAATTCTACAGGTACTATGACTCCATTGGCCTGAAGTCTATCCAGTTCTTTTTCCAACTTCTCCTTCAAGGCATAAGGTACGGGTCGTGCCTTGAAGTAACAAGGTGTAGCGTCCTTGTCGACGTAGATCTTGGCTTTGGCACCGTTGAAAGTACCCAAACCATCTTCAAAAACTTCTGGATACCGTTTCAAGATCTGCGGTATCTCACAAGTGTCAGTCACAACTTGTTGAATCTCAGCCCAGTCGATGGTGAACGCTTTAATCCAATCTCTGCCGAATAGACTCGCTCGGTCTCCTCGGGTAACGTGAAGAGGTAATTCGGCTAACTGACCGCCGTAATGGACCTGCACCATCACTTGGCCTAGAATGTCCAATTGTTCCCCAGTATACGATCGGAACAATTTCTCGGACGACACAACTGACAACTCGTGAGTTCCTTGCCTTAGATACTCGAAGGTCTTCTCACTAACCACTGATGACGCTGCACCGGTATCCAACTCCATCTGTATTTGTTGATCGTTCACTCGACACGGAACCATGAACGGTTTACTATCCAAGTTATTCACTGCAAACATGCCGTACTCTTCTTCAGCAATAGAATTAACTTGCGTTTCTTCTTTTTCCCAGTATTCCTCCGGCTCGTCACAGGTGACGTGATGTGTTCTCCTATCAGTCCTGCTAGAAGATTCTCTATTCTGACCTCGACCGCTGCCACGGCCTCTGCTTCCTCGGAAGTTGGTAGACTCGTCACCTCTTCCTGTTCCTCTATGATTTCCACGACCCCCTCTTTTTGACTTACTTCTGCACTTTGACGAAATATGTCCAGTTTGCCCACAGGCGTAACACTCTGCCTCTTTATAGAAACATGTCCCTGCATTATGTTTACCACCACAGCGAAAACACAATGTCTGACTGGCGCCACTCGCCTTGTTCCCTGACCTGTGAGACTTCACTTGATTAACGGCTGGGTCGCTCTTCCGGAGATCGGCAGTATGTTTGTCGGCTGTTTCCATGGATGTGGATATCTGCAGTGCCTTCTTGAATGTCAATTCAGTCTCAGACAGCAATCTTCTCAAAATCCTGTCGTCGTTTATCCCACATACAAGTCTATCACGTAGCATGTCGTCTAGCGTGACACCAAATGCACAAAACTCCGTCAACTGCCGAAGTGCTGCCACATACTCGCTCACTGACTCGGTCGCCTTCCGAACACGTGAGTGAAACTTGTAACGTTGAACGATCTTGGAGGGTCTCGGGTTGAAGTGAGCTTGAACCAGCTCTACAAGTTCTGCAAACGTCTTCGTTCCCGGCTTTACTGGAGCTAATAGGTTCCGCATTAGTCCGTAGGTCTTCCCTCCAACAGTACTCAAAAGAATGTGTCCCTGTTTCGCCTCTTCAATCTCATTAGCCTCAAAGAAGTTCTCAAAACGTTCGGTATATTGTGACCAGTCTTCGACTGCTTCGTCATATTCGCCAATATTACCGAAGTGAGCCATCTCGACTGCTTGAGTTGAATGGTAAGTTCGTCTCTACTTCATCGTCGCCAATTGTAGTATCTTCCCTGGAGTCTCTCACACTCACACCCAATGATAACGAGGGATGGCAGTTGACAGGGTTTATTCACATGTGCTCGTTACAAGATGTCTGACCGAAGTGCCGGATGTGCATGCATAAACTCGAAGCCAGGGGCTTGCTCATTTACATATAATCTCGAACCGATTATACTACACTCTTCCCCCCTAAGTTAAATAATCCATCATGGGTCACATGAAACATGGATCATAAACATGAAATCTATCATAAACATGAAATCTATCATAAAATTTTTACCAATTATTATTGTAAGAAAAAAATGAATGTCAGTTCATTTAACAAAGTCTTTCAGGTAACTCGGTGCCCGTCGACTTCGTTTGGAGGTACGCACAGTCTCTGAATGTTCAGTTTCTGGTATAACAGACACGGGAGTAGGGGTTTGACCAGTCTCTCGTCTAAGTGTGTCTGTTGGAACAGTAGGAATAGGTGGTTGAACAGTCTCTATTACTACTGGAGGTGGTATGGCTGCCACAGGTAAGGCTGGACACGGCAAAACTGGAAGGGTGGGTGGATCTTCCAGTGGTGGATCTATCACACTCTCAGATAGCGGAACGGTATCCTTGTTCGCATCTGGAGCATGACGTGGTCTGATGTGGTCTTGATGACGTCGAACAACTCGTCGGTCGGCGAGCTGAACTGTATAAGACACCGGTCCGGTTTTCGATGATACTGTTGCTGGTAACCAGTTTGGTCCGGAACCGAAATTCTTCACGTAGACTAGATCCGAATCGTCGAAGTCTCGATCCTTAGCGTGTTGGTCATGGCGTAGTTTCTGCTTCCACTGTTGTTGAGTAACACGCTGATGGACTGAAGGATGAACTAAGTTGAGATGAGTTCTCAGCTGACGACCCATCAATAGTTCCGCTGGTGTCTGTCCTGTTGTTGTCTGCGGCGTAGTGCGGTAGTGAAACAGAAATCGGGCCAATCTGGTGTTAAGATTAGGATTGTCGATCTTCTTGATGCCCTCCTTGAAAGTTCTCACTGCCCGCTCAGCTAAGCCGTTGGACGAAGGGTGAAACGGCGCTGTTTTCACATGGTAGATACCATTTTTGGTCATAAACAAACCAAATTCCTCACTGGTAAAACACGTACCATTATCACTCACAAGCATCTCAGGTAATCCGTGAGTGGCGAACACAGCGCGAAGTACTCCGATAGTAGCGGTGGACGTTGAAGCACTGACAGGAACCACGTCTATCCACTTACTATAGGAATCAACAATCACCAAAAACATCTTTCCTAGAAACGGTCCTGCATAATCGATGTGGATGCGAGTCCAGGGTCGGTCGGGGTAATCCCAAGGATGTAATGGTGCTTTCACTGGTTTCTGTTGCATCTGCTGACACTGAGTACACTGTTTCACTTTGGACTCTAACTCACTGTCCATATTTGGCCACCAGATGTAACTCCTAGCCAAATTCTTCATTCTGCATATGCCTGGATGTGTTTGATGCAACTCTTCCATCATCTTGGCTCGGCCCTGCGGCGGAACGATTACACGATTTCCCCACAGAACACAACCATTCTGAATCGTCAACTCATCACGTCGAATGAAGTATGCCTTCACTTCTGAATCATCACAAGTGTTTGGCCAACCACTCTGCACAAAGGTAAACACCTTAGACAACACAGGATCCTTACGGGTCCAACTTTTGATGTGAGTGGAAGTCACAGGTGTCGAATCGACCAACTCCATGAGTAGGATGGTATCCGTTGGCACAGGTGTAGATTCGACGGATGGTTGATCAGGTATCGGCAATCTACTGAGGCAATCAGCATGAGAAATCTGCGCACCAGGCTTGTAACACAAATCATACTCATATGCTGACAAAGTTAACGCCCATCGCTGTATCCTGGATGAGGCTAACGTTGGAATCGCTTTGTGTTCTGAAAACAAACCCAGCAGAGGTTTATGATCAGTCTCTATCCTGAAGTGATTGCCGAACAGGTACTGATGAAACTTCTTGACAGCGAAGATTATGGCCAGACCTTCTTTCTCCAACTGTGAGTAATTCTTCTCGGCTGGATTCAGGGTACGTGACACATAGCCGATAGGTCGATCTTTCCCATCGTCCATACGGTGAGACAAGACCGCCCCTAATCCATAAGGTGAAGCATCACAACACACCACCAGAGGTCGCTGTTCGTCAAAGTGTATCAGCACTGTACTCGAACACAACAAAGCTTTGGACTTCTCAAACGCAGCTTGTTGAGTAGATGTCCAATTCCACTCTACCCCTTTCTTCAATAGCTCATGCAAGGGAGACAACACATGAGACAAGTTGGGTAGAAATCTTCCGTAGTAGTTCAACATGCCCAGATAACTCTTGACTTCTGTTACCGACGTGGGAACAGCAGCATTCTGGATCGCTTGAACTTTGCCTTCGACTGGATGGAGGCCCTCACGGTTGATCTTATAGCCCAAGTAAACAACTTCTGTAGCCATGAAGATACATTTGTCCTTCCGGACACGTAATCCTGCCGTTGAGAGTCGACGCAGGACGTCGTTGAGGATTTTCCCATGTTCTGCTTTAGACTTGCCGCCAATCAGTATATCGTCGATGCGCACAAGTACATGAGGTAGTCCCTGTAGCACGTTTTCGATGGTTCTCTGGAAGATGCCCGGAGCAGATGACACTCCGAACGGTAGACGGTTGTACTTGAAGAGTCCCTTGTGGGTGTTGATAGTAGTGTACTTCTTCGACTCTTCTTCCAAGGGAATCTGAGTATAAGCCTGACTCAGATCAAGCTTACTGTAGTACTCAGCACCACCCAGTGTAGCGTAGAGATCATCGGTCTTCGGAATCGGGTAATTATCCAATTTAGAAACTTTGTTGACAGTCACTTTATAATCCCCACAAATCCTCAGCGAGGAATCTGCTTTCATCACGGGAACTATAGGCGCAGCCCACTCCGAAAATTCTACAGGTACTATGACTCCATTGGCCTGAAGTCTATCCAGTTCTTTTTCCAACTTCTCCTTCAAGGCATAAGGTACGGGTCGTGCCTTGAAGTAACAAGGTGTAGCGTCCTTGTCGACGTAGATCTTGGCTTTGGCACCGTTGAAAGTACCCAAACCATCTTCAAAAACTTCTGGATACCGTTTCAAGATCTGCGGTATCTCACAAGTGTCAGTCACAACTTGTTGAATCTCAGCCCAGTCGATGGTGAACGCTTTAATCCAATCTCTGCCGAATAGACTCGCTCGGTCTCCTCGGGTAACGTGAAGAGGTAATTCGGCTAACTGACCGCCGTAATGGACCTGCACCATCACTTGGCCTAGAATGTCCAATTGTTCCCCAGTATACGATCGGAACAATTTCTCGGACGACACAACTGACAACTCGTGAGTTCCTTGCCTTAGATACTCGAAGGTCTTCTCACTAACCACTGATGACGCTGCACCGGTATCCAACTCCATCTGTATTTGTTGATCGTTCACTCGACACGGAACCATGAACGGTTTACTATCCAAGTTATTCACTGCAAACATGCCGTACTCTTCTTCAGCAATAGAATTAACTTGCGTTTCTTCTTTTTCCCAGTATTCCTCCGGCTCGTCACAGGTGACGTGATGTGTTCTCCTATCAGTCCTGCTAGAAGATTCTCTATTCTGACCTCGACCGCTGCCACGGCCTCTGCTTCCTCGGAAGTTGGTAGACTCGTCACCTCTTCCTGTTCCTCTATGATTTCCACGACCCCCTCTTTTTGACTTACTTCTGCACTTTGACGAAATATGTCCAGTTTGCCCACAGGCGTAACACTCTGCCTCTTTATAGAAACATGTCCCTGCATTATGTTTACCACCACAGCGAAAACACAATGTCTGACTGGCGCCACTCGCCTTGTTCCCTGACCTGTGAGACTTCACTTGATTAACGGCTGGGTCGCTCTTCCGGAGATCGGCAGTATGTTTGTCGGCTGTTTCCATGGATGTGGATATCTGCAGTGCCTTCTTGAATGTCAATTCAGTCTCAGACAGCAATCTTCTCAAAATCCTGTCGTCGTTTATCCCACATACAAGTCTATCACGTAGCATGTCGTCTAGCGTGACACCAAATGCACAAAACTCCGTCAACTGCCGAAGTGCTGCCACATACTCGCTCACTGACTCGGTCGCCTTCCGAACACGTGAGTGAAACTTGTAACGTTGAACGATCTTGGAGGGTCTCGGGTTGAAGTGAGCTTGAACCAGCTCTACAAGTTCTGCAAACGTCTTCGTTCCCGGCTTTACTGGAGCTAATAGGTTCCGCATTAGTCCGTAGGTCTTCCCTCCAACAGTACTCAAAAGAATGTGTCCCTGTTTCGCCTCTTCAATCTCATTAGCCTCAAAGAAGTTCTCAAAACGTTCGGTATATTGTGACCAGTCTTCGACTGCTTCGTCATATTCGCCAATATTACCGAAGTGAGCCATCTCGACTGCTTGAGTTGAATGGTAAGTTCGTCTCTACTTCATCGTCGCCAATTGTAGTATCTTCCCTGGAGTCTCTCACACTCACACCCAATGATAACGAGGGATGGCAGTTGACAGGGTTTATTCGCACATGTTCTCGTTACAAGATGTCTGACCGAAGTGCCGGATGTGCATGCATAATCTCGACGCCAGGGACGCCTGGTAAAGCAATTCAAATCTGTCTTCTCCAAAGACGACGAAAACCAGCCTCTTCCCCAGGTCCCCAAATCAATCGACGAAGTCATACCCAATCTACACGTTAGTGAGGAAGGCGTAACCAAGCTACTGAAGAACATGAAAGTCAACAAAGCAGCCGGCCCCGATGCACTCCCCAACAGAGTACTACAAGCATGTGCTAGCGAACTAACACCAGCCATAACCACCCTATTCCAATCTTCGATAGATTCAGGAGAACTCCCAAAAGACTGGAGAGACGCAAATATAGCACCAGTTTTCAAGAAAGGAGATCGGCACACACCAGAAAATTACAGACCAGTCTCACTAACCTGTGTATTATCCAAACTCCTTGAACACATTATCTGCCGCCATATACTAAACCACCTGGACAAGAACCGCGTCCTAACATCCTTAAATCATGGCTTCCGCAAAGGCTTTTCATGCGAGACCCAACTAGTTGTCACACTTCATGACCTACTACGTCATCACGATAAAAACAAGCAAGTTGACACCATGATATTGGACTTCAGCAAAGCCTTTGACACCGTCCCCCACAAACGTCTGCTCCACAAGCTAAAGAACTATGGAATCAAAGGCCCCATACTCCAGTGGATATCAAGCTTTCTAACACAGCGGGAAATGTGTGTAGTTGTTGAAGGCGAAAAATCCCCAAACGTCACCGTAGATTCTGGAGTCCCCCAAGGCACAGTTCTCGGTCCTTTATTATTCCTGTGTTACATTAACGACATTCCCAACTCAGTGAAATCGCAAATCCGCCTCTTCGCAGATGATTGTCTCCTCTACAGACCCATCAACTCGTTCAAAGATCATGATATCTTACAGCAAGACCTGGACAATCTACAGAAATGGGCAAATGACTGGGGCATGAAGTTTAATGCGAAGAAATGCTTCCTCCTCAGCAGCAGAAACAAATCCAGCTACTTTTACAGCATCAACAACCAAATCCTCCAACGAGTCCAAGACACCCCCTACCTCGGCATCATCATCTCCGAGGACCTCAAGTGGAAGACGCACATCACGAAGATCACCAAACGAGCAAACTCCACATTAGGATTCCTAAGACGGAACTTGCGACACTGCCCACAACCATGCAGGAAGAACGCATACATCGCTCTGGTCAGATCAAAGCTCGAGTACGGAAGCGTCGTCTGGGACCCATACCTCCAAGGCGATGTGGACCGCATCGAACGAGTCCAGCGATCCGCGGCAAGGTTCATCACCAAGGATTACAGGTCAAGGGAAGAAGGTAGTGTAACAGCCATGCTTGAGACACTAGAACTCGCCCCACTACATGAGAGACGTCGCCTACAAAGACTCACCCTCCTATACAAGGTAGTGGAAGGGAACGTACCGGCTATTCTCATCGAGGACTACTTAACACCCCAGAGGCCAAAAAGAACTGTTAAAGCTAAACAATTCAAAGACTATCACCATAGCAACATTGTTGCAAACTCAACAAACAACAACTCCAAGTGCTTCCAACTTACCTTTGCCAAACACGAAAACCTTAAAAACTCTTTTTTTCCAAGAACTGTGCTTGACTGGAACAAGCTTAGTGACAGGGTGATAACGGCCGAAAGTATTGAGAGCTTTAAGACGTTAGCAGCGTCGGCTCCGCTCACTGACTAACTTGTGCGCACTCACACCCCGTCGAGTCAAAGCCATTTATGGTCGCTTCGACGTAGGCCTACTACTCAGATTCAGATTCAGATTCAGATCACTTGTGCTGCAAGTTGCGGCCGAAATACTTACCCGAATCCATTTATTGGTCCATTATGTGCTTTCGCGCACCAGAAGCGCTGTCTAAATATGCAGTGATGTATGAAAACTAACCCCTTTCAAAATCCTAGCGGTGACCAAAATACTCGGTTTCCATCTTGTCTCGTGACCGACTACGTCACACACGGCTTCCCCAAGTCCAATAATAGCACTGGATGCGCGCGCATTTGTTCATTTAGTTTCGAATTCTGCCGACTCTACATGCTCAACGCCTGAAGTACATATTCTTCAGACATTTGATTTATATCTACAGCTTTTCCACGTTTCTATGTGATTAGTTGTCACCTTGTTATACTTGGTAGGTATTTGAACACATTCTCTACTAAATAACGTCAATAGTGACTTAGTCGTAGAGATATTGATTGAAAATGCATACATTTTGCATTCCACTTTTCACAATTTCAGTGAAATTTCACTTTTTTCTTTGATACACTGCATAAAAAAAGATGAGATAATGTAACTTTTTGTAAATGACGAACTAAAACATGTGTTGTTAGATAAATGGTAGATCCATGCGTATAATGTAGAGTTAGTTATTCTTATTTTTCAATAGCAATAGATCTAATAC
>FXBE01000207.1_pt1 | contig 10665 bp, 3 predicted proteins | sample 5335311 | NCBI WGS metagenome assembly FXBE01 (sample SAMEA103928390, study PRJEB20085) | sediment metagenome | biome: marine biome; feature: hydrothermal vent; material: sediment | place: Atlantic Ocean | collected 2013-08-06T02:46:56 | depth 0.05 m | reverse complement strand
CTGGGTCTTTCGCTGGGTCTTTCGCTGGGTCTTTCGCTGGGTCTTTCGCTGGGTCTTTCGCTGGGTCCTTCTCAATACCGCACCCGTTATCACAAGTGAAGCCGTCTGTGCTTTCACAAAAACCAAAACTTCCCTGGTTACTGCAAGATATAGGACTAGCCTCACTCACAATGGGATTAAAGGTAAAAGCGACAAATACGAGAGCCGAAGGAACACTGGCTCTTCCAAAAAGTTTGAGGAAGGGGGTTTTCATAATCGGTCTCCTGAACTGACTTATGATTGTTGTTTGGATTATTTAGCGACCCGCAACTTCCAGGCCAGCCACTCATTTTTGAACACAGATCAAGATAGGGAACTGCGGCACACAAGCACCGTATTGCGACCCACCTTACGCCAAAACATCATACGAATTCAATCTACATTCCTATTAGTTATTCCAAAGAGTATAGGCAATAAAATAAAATTTGCGCACGAATATGAAATCACCTCAAGTTACGCTGGATATAATATGTAAATTCTCATTAAATCCTAAATTCGGTGCTTATTGGGCCATATTCGAAGGCCACTCCATCACCAATCCGTTGCCATAAGCACAACAAATAGATCTAATTACTAGCCATATCCTACTGAAATAAAGAAGAATACCCATATCACTCTGGGTGCCGAGAACCTAATTTAAGAAAAACAACCTCTTGCTCAAGTACGGTTTCTGCTCAACTAAAATGAGGCATCAAGGCGAGTTTATGGGGAACTTTAATGCGTATTATTAAGTCAGATTATTAGCCCTTAAAAAAAATAATACATAAAGCGAGGCACTTGCAAAACTATTTTTCAAAACCAATAATCAATGACTTACAGCGCACCATCCAGCGTAACTTATTGATTATTTGATTTTGCACGGAGTTTTGCAAGAGGCTCAAAGCGGTATATAATAGGCATGGCAACAAGCAATATAATAAATCTATGATTCATAAAAATAGATTATTTACTCAGAAGAGCATCGCCTACCTTCCTGTCAACCAGGCGGTAGCAACAAATATCCATACGCTATTCTTCCTTAATATAAGAAATAAGTGGTTCAGTACTGGTAGTGGCGAGGCAGAATATCCCGATCTAATACGCAATGGCTCTCTTGCCCTACCGGTTCGCCTTTCAGATACGGATACAGCCATATTTGGGGCCCTCCATGGAAATAGCAGCAAAATAGCAAACACGCTGAGCGAGCAAATGAGTGTCTAAACCCACTGTATTTATCGTCGACGATGATCTGGCTGTTAGGGCTTCATTGCAGGTTTTAGTAGAGTCTGCGGGCTTACGAGTTGAAACTTTTGACTCTTCTATAGATTTCTTGGAAACCTATTCGATTGATCGGGTAGGATGCTTATTGCTCGAAATCTGCATGCCAGGTTTAAATGCACTGGAATTGGCAAGAGATTTAGGCGAACACAAATTCTCACTACCCATCATCGTTATTTCCAGCCAAGGTGACATTCCAGCAACCTTGCGCACCAAGCTGTCCCGGGCGATAGATTTTGTCGAAAAGCCCTTTAAGGATATCGATTTTCTGGGACGTGTTAAAGCTGCTTTGAAGCGCGACATCGATAACCAGAAAAAACGACTGCAATACAATACCACTCAAGATCCCAGCATCAATACTACGGCTAAGCTGCGCACACCTCAGCTTGCAAAAGTCTACCCCAGGAAACGTCTTTATAACGAACTGGATACAGCCAATACCTCGGGTTTGGTTTGGATATCCGGTGCCGCTGGAAGCGGTAAGACCACGTTAGCAACCAGCTACCTCGCCGCGCGAAGCATTCAGTGCCTCTGGTACCGCATCGACGAAGAAGACAATGATCCTGCCAGCTTTTTTTATTACTTGGCTATAGCCGCAAAGAAATCAGTTCTCCAACAACACAATTCCTTACCGGCTTTAACGCCTGAATACCAAATGGGAACTGAGACTTTTGCGCGCCGCTTTTTTAGCCAATTGTATCAAGGCATGCAACCTCCCTATTCACTGGTATTTGATAACTACGAACGAATATCCCGCGACTCTATCCTACACAGCATCTTGCTCGAAGCCCAACAGGCGCTACCCGAAGGCATCACTATTATCGTTACCAGCCGACAACCGCCGCCTCCTGCTTTAGCCAGGATACGCGCCAGTCAACATTTCTCTTGGATTGATGGAGACGCCTTGCGTCTTACCCATGAAGAAGCCAATCATATCGCCCAAATACACAGCAAAAAGATACTCGAAAAGACCCAACTGGATAATATCCATTCACTGAGTCGTGGTTGGATGGCAGGGCTTATATTGATGGCGAATGCCAAAAAAATCCCTGAAGACAGACCGCAAACTGGAGCATCAGCACAAACTTTGTTCGATTACTTCGCAGAAGAAGTTTGGCAACATGTCCCGCCTGAAACCCGGCTTATTCTGCAACAGCTATCTCTACTCCCCTTCATCAGTGAGTCTTGCGCAGCGCGGTTAACGGGTGTTCAAGATGCAGGTAAGGCCCTGGCGAATCTTGCGGATGGATACTTTTTCACCTATCGGCATGAGGAGGAAAAAGGCACCTATCGATTCCATCCGCTCTTTCGAGAGTATTTACTCGAGCAAGTCCAGCAAAACTTAAGCGCTAATGCACTATCGCGCATAAAACTAAAGGCTGCAGAATTACTTGAAGAAGAAGAATATTTCGAAGCGGCTTTTGACTTGTATATTTCGTCTGAAAAGCTTCCTGAAGCTGGACGGCTTGCGTGTCAACAAGCCCCCATATTACTCCAGCAGGGTCGCTCTAAAACACTCATTGACTGGCTAGAAAAACTGCCACATCACTTATTTCAGAATATCCCTTGGCTGCTTTACTGGAAGGGCGCAGGAAAAATACTTCAAGAACCCTTAAGTTCACGCGCACCTCTGGAGCAATCCTATGGCCTTTTTAAGAAGCAGGAGGATTTGCTCGGAGCTACCCTTGCCTGTTGCCTAATCATCGATACCTTTCAGGTTCTCTGGGACGACTTCCATAAAATGGATCCATGGATAGAACGATTGGAGTATTTGCTTGAACATTTGCCTGAAAATATTGCGCCCGAAGTAAACGCTCAGATTACCAGCGCCATGCTAGCAGGCTATGTCTATCGACGCACCGGCCACCCAAATCTCAAGGCATGGGAATCTCGCGCGGAAGCCATGATCCATAACGCCCCCGATCCTTTTCTGCGTATTATGCTGGCACAGAATCTGTTTTCACCCAATATCTGGTCAGATAGCCTAGCTAAAGCATCCTTATTACTTGAGAAAATTCGCCCTGCCCTAGCCGGCAATACTGATAGCCCGCTTTGCACTATTTGGCTCTATGCCAGCGAAGTCTGTTACTACTGGAACAGTGCGGAAACCGACAAAGCGGTGGAGGCTGCAAATAGCGCCCTCATACTCGCTAAGGATACAGGTATTCATATCTTGGATACCCTCATCCATTACCATGTTGGCATCGCAAATTTAGCCGCAGGTCGAACAGAAGCTGCCCGCAAAAACCTGGCTAACCTCAAACCATTAATCACCCCAGGTCAATTAATTAATGAGGTTTCATACCATCAAATTAGCGGAGTGATTTCATGGCATGAAGGAGATTTAAATGCTGCGTATGAATCCACTAAGCAAGCCGTCAAACTTGCTCATCAGGCGGGCGTTAATTTTATTTCTGCTTTTCAATTAACCACCTTAGCTATCATATTATTTGAGCGTGGAAACACAGAGGAAGCCACCAACACGCTCCAGCAGGCTGAAGAAATTGCACGCGCTGACAAACTTCCAACAGCGCTATTTTATACTGGATTGCTCAGCGCCTACTTCAATCTAAAACAAGAACGTCATAAAGAAGCATTGAAGTCTCTTAAAAATGCGCTCGACATTGGCAACACAGATGGCCGCCGAATCACCAGCGCTTGGTGGAGACCTTACATTATGAGCACATTATGCGCAGCGGCCTTGGAGGCAAATCTCCACACCGACTATATCCATAAGATGATCCGCAAACGCCATCTGACTCCCAACCCTGAAGGTGCCGCTCTCGAACAATGGCCTTGGCCGTTGCGCATTTATACGCTGGGAGGATTACGCATTGAGATTGACGGTCAACCACTCGCCTTTGGCAGCAAACCTCCAACAAAACCGCTTGAACTACTTAAATCCCTCATTGCCATGGGCGGACAAAAAGTTAAAGCCAGCAAACTGGCAGACAGATTGTGGCCTGACACAGAAGGTGATGACGCTCTAGGATCATTTAAAACCACCCTACGTCGTTTACGCAAGCTTCTACAATACGACGATATTTTGCCATTACATGAAGGTTGCCTAAGCCTGAATCAGGACTATTGCTGGATTGACGCGCAATCCATGCTACAGCATTCCACCGCCAGCTCAAATGTAGAAAAAAAGCCAACCCTACCCCATAGTTTAAGCGAAATTATCCGCCTTTACAGAGGCCCATTTCTAGGTGATGAGGACAACGTATCCGCTCTACAGTTTCGCGAACAACTACGTAATGTTTTCTTGCAAGCTATTAGCGAAACGGGAAAATACTACGAATCTACCGAACAATGGCAAAAGGCCATAGACTGCTATGAAAACGGACTAAGCGTTGAAAATTTGACGGAAGCCTTCTATCAACGGCTCATCATATGCTATCAACAGATTGACTTGCCTGCTGAGGCATTGCGAATTTATAACCGATGTAAAGGCATTCTTGAACAGGAGTTTGGAATCCCCCCCTCAACTAAAACCAAAATGCTCTCTCAGCAGGTCAAGGCTAAGTATTAAGGCAACTCGCAATAAATAACCCACCCATATTACTGGTCTTTTTGCTTGTCTTCGGTGTTGCAATGTCGGTTACATAGCACGCTATGCGCCCTGCATTGCGCCTTGAAGACAAACAAAAATCCTGCGTAATATGGGTCGTTTATTTATTACGAGTTACCTAAGAGCGTGGCGCTAACCACATCAGTCTATGCGAAATATCCATCAAGAGACTAAAAAAACAGTACTCTCTAGCTTATCTGTATCCTATCTGTCCCCCACTCTAGGCGATACTATCAATTCAGGTTAAGGGGGCACCTCTATTAATTCATGAATCAGCGAACTGAGCCCAGGATTTCCAATAGCTGCGTTGCTAAGTAATTGCAATAGAACCACTATTACAATCACTTAGCGCCTTGCGGGTGACCGGAGGAAATGCCCTTGGGTAAAAATCCCGAATCTCAATATCGCTAGAGGCTCTTGCAAAACTCCTTGAGAAATCAAAAATCAATATCTTACAATAGCTGGTGCGCTGTAACTTATTGATTATTTGCTCAAGGAAATAGTTTTGCAAGAGCCTCGCTAGACCCAGAAATAATAGAGGTGCCCTGAATACGCTTATCGGTCAAACGGGGTTTCGATGGACATGACTGGAATACAAAGCTTGCTGGTTCGAATTTATGGATATGATGACAGCAAACAGCACCCATGGGGTATTGTAAAAGTGATCGGGAAATCAGAGGAGTATCACTTCCACAATCGCAATGAGCTACTCAAGCTACTACTTGCTGATGGAGAGCGCGCTGCCGCTCCGATTGATGGAAAGAATGAACTCGAAACATGAGTATCCGAGGACTCCGGCATAACCTCGTTGCCCGGGCTTACTTCGTCTATAATACCGATAGTTACGAACAATAATTCAGGAGGAAGACTATGAATAGACTAAACACCACCTTATGTCTTTCGCTAGCAGTATTTTTTACTGCCTGCAGTAGTGACAGCGGAGATGACAACCCCGCCCCAAGTGATCCAAATGTGGCCGGAGACTCTGGTGGCGACGGTTCTTCAGAGACGGGTGCCCTCAGCACTGGAGGAGCCGGTGACGACAGCGGCAACTCTGTCGCTTCAAGCTGCTCAGACTCTCAGTCTTTCGATATACCCGACAACCCCATCACTACCGCCACCTCATCAACAATAACCCGCGAATCTGGCGCAGATGGAGATATTTTGTTCGACTGCAAAGGCCAGCGATTCAGCCTAACCCCGGGGATCAATTCACTAGATATTGTCGATGTACTGAAGCAAGATGATATTGATTTTTCTTGTAGCAACGGTAATAGGGTAAATGCGAATGCAAAATATGACTACAGAACCGGGGGAATCGCCTATACCGGTACGTTGAACGGGCAAACGTTTTCTTGTAACGACACCTATACATCACCTCTGGATACGGTTGTTTCAGATGATGCCTCTACTCGTAAATTGTTGCTGGACTGGGGTAATACCGATGATGATTTTATAAGCACTACCTGCCCAAATGACGAAGATGAATTAGATGACGATTTTGATCCAATTACATGCTCAGGTACGTTCAGTAGCAATTACACCATGATGGATAGCGCAGGCAAAACACACAGGCTTTCCACCAAAACTACCGTTTCATTCCAATAATTCGAGGACTTGAGAATAACAGGGACGTTAACCACTGCCCCCCACCTGATAGACCTCCAAGAATTAAAAGACTGCTAGGCTCTATTTAATGCAGTGATTTTATGCCTCTAGCCAACAGTTTTAGTAATCCAGTGTGGTGTATCTAAAAAGGAAGCTTAATGGAACAACAAGCAAGCAGTATTACAAAGCTCCAAACACCTCAATTAGCAAGTGTTTATCCGCGCGAGCGCTTGTTTAAAGAACTGGATACCGCTAGAACATCTCGGTTAGTCTGGTTATCGGGCACAGCGGGATGCGGGAAAACCACCTTAGCAAGCAGCTACCTTTCTATGCGGAATACTCGATGTTTATGGTATCGCATTGATGAAGACGATAATGACCCCGCCAGTTTTTTCCACTACATGTCACTTGCCGCAAAACAAGCGGCCCCACGCCGACGCAAATCACTGCCAGCCCTCACTTCTGAATATCAAATGGGCATTGAAACGTTTACGCGCCGCTTCTTTGAACAACTGTTCAGTTGGCTAAAACCTCCCTGCATCATTGTTTTGGATAACTACGAACGAATATCGGCGGGCTCCAGTTTACACGCAGTCGTTTCTGAAGCGCTGCAAACACTGCCTGAGGAAGTGTCATTGTTTGTCACCAGTCGACAGCCACCGCCTGCTGCCTTTGCCCGACTTCAGGCCAGTCAAGACTTCTCGTGGATCGACGATACTGCACTGCGCCTAACAGAAGAAGAAGCCTACTCGATCGCACAAATACACAGCAAACAAACGCTAGGAAAGGAACAACTGAGCAATATCCATTTAATTAGCCGAGGCTGGATGGCCGGGCTTATTCTAATGGCGAATACCGAAAAATTACCCGAAAAACGCCCCGAGGCGGGGGCATCAATACAAGCACTGTTTGATTACTTTGCTGAAGAAGTCTTTAAGCGTATCGAACCTAAAACGCAGAACCTACTGCAACAGCTCTCTGTAATGCCAACCATTAGTGAAGCTTCGGCCATCCAACTCACCAAAAACAAAAATGCCGGTACTATCCTCGCTAAACTGGCGGATGGATACTTTTTTACCTATCGGCATCAGCAGGAAAAAAATACGTACCAGTTTCACCCGCTCTTTCGAGAATTTCTTTTGGAGCATTCTAAACGGAATCACTCGCAAAAAGAATTCTCTGATTTAAAACAAAAAGCCGCGGTTTTGCTAGAATCAGAACAGCATTTAGAAGCCGCCTTTGACCTCTACACTTCATCGAAGCAATACGCTGAAGCGGCTCGATTGGTCAGTCAGCAGGCACCCTTACTGCTCCAACAGGGACGATCCAAAACACTGCTCTCCTGGTTATCACAACTACCTCAAGCTTTTTTTGAGAAAAACCCTTGGCTTCTTTATTGGGATGGGGAAGGAAAAACGATTCAAGAACCCCTGGGTGCTCGCGCGCCACTGGAGCGGTCCTATGAGCTGTTTATCGAGCAACGCGACACCATCGGAGCGACTCTATCCTGCTGCTCAATAATAGATACTTTCAAAGTGCTGTGGGATGACTTCCATCGAATGGATCCATGGATTGATCGTTTGGAAACGCTGCTTAAACAGCTACCCGACGAGCTCCCAGCAGAGGTGGATGTGCGAATTTCAAGTGCCATTTTATCAGGCTATCTTTTCAGGCGTACCGGCCATCCCGATCTACAAAAATGGCAAATTAAAGCTGAAGATCTCATCCATAACACGCCAGACCCTCATCTTCGTACAATGCTTGCAGAGAGCTGTTTCCTTATCCGCTTGTGGAAGGATGACCTAACCAAAGTATCATTGTTCCTGGAGCATGTTCGGCCCTCTATGACAGGGCGTTCCTCTGTATCTATCTGCAAAATCTGGATGTATGTAGTCGACTCGTGCTATTACTGGAACTGTGCAGATGCTGATAAAACAATCAAAGCAGCTGATACTGCATTGCAATTGGCTGAAAATACCGGCGTCCAAACAATGGTTATGCATATTCACTTCCATTCCTGTATCGCAAATGTAACAACAGATCGGTTGGAAGCAGCGCGTAAGAACCTTGAAAACCTTAGAGCCCTGGTAATCCCCGGGCAACTAATGAATGAAGTTTTATACCATCAAGCAGCAGGTGTGCTTGCCTGGCACGAAAATGATCTAAACAAAGCCTATGAGTGGATCAAGCGCGCAACTGAACTGTCCGAACATGCAGGAATAAACTTTTCATATGCTTTTCACCTTCCCGGTCTAGCAATCATTATGTTCGAGCAAGGCAAAACCAACGAAGCTGAGCGCACAATCCAGCAGGCTGAGAAAATTGCCCGTGCGGAAAATATTAGCTATTCCCTATTCGATATTGAGCTATTCAAGGCCTACTTCGCTCTCAAACAAGGGCATCGTAAAAGCGCACTGAAATCGCTGACTAACGCCTTAGAACTCGGCAGTAAAGACAATAGGATAGCGAGCGTCTGGTGGCGCTCTCATATCATGAGCACTTTGTGCACCGTCGCATTAGAAGCAGGGATTCAAACCGACTATGTCCGCCTTATAATCCGTAAACGCGAACTGACGCCCAACCGGGAAAGTGCTGCACTTGAGCAATGGCCCTGGCCCATTCGAATCTATACGCTAGGCGGATTGCGCATTGAAATCGACGGCGAACCCTTAGCATTCGGCACCAAACCTCCGGCAAAACCTTTAGAGCTTCTCAAAACCCTCATTGCGATGGGCGGCCAAAAGGTTAAAACAAACAGGCTAGCCGATAGGCTTTGGCCCGATGCAGAAGGTGATGACGCGCTTGAATCCTTTAAAATTACACTGCGTCGTTTGCGTAAACTGCTCCAACATGACGATATTCTTCCCCTCCATGAATGCAGTTTAAGCTTGAATCTTGACTATTGCTGGAGCGATGTCCATGCGCTGTTAGAACTTTCCAACGGCTTTTCAAGTCTAGAAAAAGAACACTCAGAAACGCGTAGTTCAAAAGAAATTATCCGTCTTTACACCGGTCCATTCCTAGCAGAAGACGATATTCTCTCAGCCATCCAACTGGGTGAACAATTACGCAGTACTTTTTTACATGCTGTTAGCCATCTTGGGCAACATTATGAAACAACCGCGCAATGGCAAAAGGCCATAGACTGCTACGAAAAAGGACTCAAGGCCGAAGAGCTGACTGAAGTCTTCTACCAACAGCTTATTGTCTGTTACTTACAGCTTGAACTGCCTGCTGAAGCTTTGCAGGTATACAGCCGTTGTGAACGTGTTTTCGAGCGAGAGCTTGGCATTGAGCCCTCCAGAAAAACACAAATATTGTTGCAGGATTACAAGGTTACTCATTAGGGCTTATAGCGCACACAACTAAGACAGTCGTGTGCGCCTTGATTACAACTTCGGGACGGATTCGGTCGATTCTAGCCAGCATAAAACAATCGTGACACATTCAGAGCTTCCCCAATATTCTCGGAAAATTTCCCTAGCGTTCAATCCCTAGCAAGGTGGTCATTCACGCTAACTGCAAACTATGTTACAAAACGGTACACAGTATTGGATGAGGTTCAGTTAAGCTTTTTCGAACGTAACCTCTCAGGTCACCCTTAAATTGCGTCAGAATGTCCTACCATTGGAAAAAGACAATACACGCTATATTTCAAATACTTAGATTCGACTAATGGGCACCTACACTTGAGTGAAATGCGTGTTTATAAACACTGAGCGGGCATAATTAGAGGATTGACTAAGTCGTTCCGTTCTAACCTTATTATTACCCTTTAACGACTGAAGGTTCCTTAAACCAAAGGAGTATCGTGGAATTTTTAAAAGAGTATCTGGATTATTTTGTCTTCGGGGTGCTGGGCTTCATGAGTTTTATCATGATTTGGTTCAGCATTGAGCGTTTTCTTTTCTTTCGTCAGGTCAAGGTAGAAGACTATGCCCATCAAGAAGGTTTGAATATCGCACTCACGAAGCACCTCACCACCATCGCCTCGATTGGCTCTAATGCCCCCTATATCGGCTTACTCGGGACGGTACTTGGGATCTTAATTACCTTTTATGACCTAGGACAAGGGGGCGCAATCGAACCTAACAAAATCATGCTGGGCTTGGCCTTAGCACTAAAAGCAACGGCTATGGGATTAGTCGTTGCCATACCGGCCATTCTTTTCTACAACGGTCTGATGCGTA
>FXBE01000206.1_pt1 | contig 10687 bp, 10 predicted proteins | sample 5335311 | NCBI WGS metagenome assembly FXBE01 (sample SAMEA103928390, study PRJEB20085) | sediment metagenome | biome: marine biome; feature: hydrothermal vent; material: sediment | place: Atlantic Ocean | collected 2013-08-06T02:46:56 | depth 0.05 m | reverse complement strand
TGCCAAAACTTCCATACCGCTTCAGGCATTGAGAGTGGGGGATCTGAGAGATGAACAGTGGTCTCAGTTGGCAGCGGCTACCGATGACATTTCGAAGAAAAAGCTTTTTGTGGATGACGGCGGATATGCAACCATTCATCATGTTCGTTCAAAACTACGTAAACTGAAGTCTCAGCATCCTGAAATTTCTGTCGCGATCATTGACTACCTGCAGTTGATGTCGGGAGAAGGAAAAGAGGGCAGACAGCAGGAGGTTTCCGAGATCTCCAGAGGACTGAAACAACTGGCAAGAGAACTGCAGATACCTATTGTGGCACTCTCTCAGCTAAATCGTGGTGTGGAGAGCAGGGACAACAAGCGTCCGATGCTTTCCGATCTTCGTGAATCCGGTGCCATCGAGCAGGATGCGGATATTATTCTCTTTGTCTATCGTGACGATGTCTACCGTGAAGCAATGGAAAAAGAGAAAGAGATGAAAGCCAAAGCAGAAGGCAAACCTTATGAGTCGGAATTTAGAAAAAAATCTGAAGAAGATGCGGAGATCATCATTGGAAAACAGAGAAACGGCCCTACGGGAACAGTAGAACTGGTTTTCCAGAAGAATTTTACACGGTTTGTCGACAAAGTGAAGGGACCGGATTATGAAACGGTGTATGAAGATGCAGATATTCCTGCGCATACCGGTAACATAGAGCTTCCGCCCATTTAACGCGTGCTGACTAAACCGGAACTTTTCGATACCCGAAGAAGCTTTCTGCTGACAGCTCTTTTCTTTGTAAGTGTGCTGTCCATACGGCTCGGATTCAGCTATGCCGCATACAGTGAATTCATTTCCAAACCTTTTTACTTTACCAACGCCGTAGTATTGAATGCGTATGAAAAATCAAAATACGGAAAAAAATATACGGTCGTTAAACTTCACTCCGATGAGGGACTGACCTTTTACACGACCACTCACAGTAAACAAAACCTGCTGCACAGCAGAGTACGCATTAAGATCTTTCCCAATGCTTCCATCCCTTTTTATAAATATCTGGGTACTTTTTATGTGAAGAGTCGCATTCAGAAAATCACTGCGCTGCCGCAATCGTTTAAAACGCAGCTTTTGCAAAAAGTCGCGATGCAGCATGAAAGTAGAGAGATGCAGCAGTTTTACAATGCGATCTTTTTTGCAACCCCTGTCGATAAGGTACTGAGAGAGAAGATCGCGTTGCTTGGGGTAAGTCATTTAGTGGCACTGAGCGGGTTTCATCTGGGTATTTTGTGGGGCATGATCTATGGTTTTCTTTTGTTGCTCTATACACCTTTGCAAAGAAGAAAATTTCCCTACCGTTTTGCCCTGATCGATATGGGACTCTTAACCATTGTCTTACTTGGTGTCTATGTCTGGTTTGTCGGGTCTCCTCCTTCTCTGGTACGTTCTTATGCTATGCTTGTTGTGGGATGGGCTGCAGTGGTAACTGCCGTGGAACTGTTATCTTTTACACTGTTGGCAACGATTGGGCTGGGACTGCTGGCATTTTTTCCTTCTCTGCTTGTTTCTTTGAGTTTCTGGCTCTCTATGTCAGGGGTGTTTTACATTTTTCTTCTGCTTCATTATGGTCAGGCATACAACAAATGGGTCATTTCACTCCTCTTCATCCCTTTTGGTATTTTTGTACTGATGCTGCCTGTGGTACATACCATCTTTGCTGTCACGTCAGTTTATCAGCTGTTTTCTCCGCTGCTGTCACTGCTCTTCATCCCCTTTTATCCTTTGGCAATGCTTCTGCATCTGCTGGGGCTTGGCGGTAGTTTGGATGCGGGGTTGCTGTGGCTGTTCTCACTTCCCAAAGGAGGCAGTATGCATCTGCTTCCCTGGTGGCTTGGCGCAGGGTATGCTGTCGTATCGTTGACAGCGGTGCGGTACACCAACGCTTTTTATGCTTTGCTTGTCATCGCTGTAGGCTATGCTGCCTACCTCTTTGTATGGTAGTATTTAAATCGAATCTACTTCATCTTCTTTGTCCAGAAGGTAACAAAATCGCAAGCCATGCAGGAAGATCGCCCAGGAGATGTAGATCCATAGCAGGAAAAAAAGTACGGTAGAGATGCTTCCGTAGACAGAGGTATAGGTTTTGTTATGCATGACATAAAAGACAAAACCACTTTTAGATAGGTACCAGATGAGTGAAGCGATGAATGATGAAGTAATGGCTGCCCGTTTGTGTATATTTGTATTGGCAGAAAGCTGGTATGCGATGTAAAAAGCACCCCAAATGATGGTAAAAGGGATGATGGCGTAGAGATGGATCATTGAGGTGACTGCTGTTTTGTCCAAATATCCCTGAATAAAGCCGGAAAGATAGAAGGAAGCGCCCATCATGGTCGGCAACAGTATAATAAGAATAAGATAGGTCTTGATACCTTTAACGATACCTCTGGGAGGAAGTTCAAAAATGTCATTGACAATATAGTCGTAGTTCTTAAAGAACATAATGGCTGCAAAAGTCACATAAAAAGCGCCTACCAATCCAAGTTTGTCGGAGTTTTTGATGAAAGTATTGATGCTCTCCATGATCTCTTTGGACTGAGTGGGCATCAGATTTGCAAATATAAGTGTTTGTACCTTGTCATACATCTCCTGAAAGAGAGGCAGTGTGGTAAAGACATAAAGCAGGATCACAAGCAGAGGGATAATGGAGAAAATAGTATTCCAGCTCAAAGAAGAGGCGTAGTATCCCAGTCTGTCATCGAGAAGGTCTTTGAAAAAGTCGCGTATAAAGACAACATAGTTTTTGAAGATCTTTTTTGCTTCACTTGTCCCTACGGTACGCTTTCTCCTGGCAGCCATTAGAGCCCCATTTTCCCCGGATTGAGAATGTTGTTCGGGTCAAAGGCTTTTTTAATGTCTTGAAAAAGTGTCAGTTCAACATTGTTAAATGCAATATTCATAAAGGGTGCTTTTGACGTACCGATACCGTGTTCTCCGCTCAGTGTACCGCCCATTTCAACAACCAGTTCAAAGATCTCTTCAATGGCTTTATGCCCCTCTTCAAGCTGTTTTTCATTTGATCCGTCGACCATGACATTGACATGGATATTTCCGTCTCCGGCGTGTCCGAAGCAGGGTACTTTAAAGCCGTATCTGTCACCTATGGCATAAATACGTTTTAACGCATCAGGAAGCATGGAACGTGGTACGGAGATATCTTCATTGAGCTTTTTACTTCCAAATATCGTGATGGAAGGAGAGGCATTTCTTCTGGCATACCAGAGTTTGTCTCTCTCTTTGGCATCGTGTGCGACCACAAAGTCCACTGCGCCATTCTCTTTGAAAGTGCTTTCTAAAATCCCAAGCTGTAAGTCAACTTCCTGGGTAACATTACCGTCAACATCTCCGATGAGCAGGGCACCGGCATCTTCGGGAAGTGCCACGCCCAGCTTCTCTTTGAGTGCCTGGACGACCAGTGAATCCATAAACTCCATAGCAACTGGATTTGCCCCGGCAGCCAAAGATTTAAAGACAGCATTCATGGCATCGTCTACAGAAGGGAATATCCCCATGTAGGCTTTGGTGAATTTCGGTTTTGGTATGAGTTTGAGGGTGATCTCGGTAATGACTGCCAAGGTTCCTTCTGAAGCGATGAGAATACCGGCGATGTTATAACCTGCCACATCTTTAATGGTACGTTTCCCTGCACGAATGATGTCTCCGTTGGGACGTACGGCACGCAGTGCCATGACGTAGTCTTTGGTGATCCCGTATTTCGCAGCGCGCATACCGCCGGCATTTTCAGAAACATTGCCTCCCAGAGTTGAATACTCTTCTGAAGCAGGATCAGGCGGATAGAATAATCCTACTTCTTCCACCGCATGTTGAAGGTCCATGTTGACCACACCGGGCTGTACCACCGCGACCATATTCTCCATGTCGATCTCCAGGATCTTGTTCATGTGTTTTTCCATTGCCAGGGTAATACCTCCGCTGGTAGGCAGGGCACCGCCCGTAAATCCGGAACCTGCCCCTCGTGGCGTAATGACAATGCCGTGCTGGTTACAGTAAACCAAAATACGGCTGACATCTTCTTCGTTACGGGGAAAAACCACGGCCTCAGGTTCAAAACGTGTACGGGTAGCATCGTAGGAGTAGGCGATCATGTGAGCCTTGTCACTGTAGACATTTTCCTCGCCTACAAGTTCTTTAAGGGTCTCTATATGTTTGGGGTCAAGCACTATAATGTCTCCATCAGATTATAATAGGTACCGCTGGCAGATTTGGAGAACCAGCCTGAGTCAATTTTATCTAAACGCATAAAGAAGGGGAACTGGGCTTTTTTAGGCAGTGCACCGACACCTTTTTTACCGACATATTTTCCGGAAATGGGGTCAAGCAGTACCGCAGCCCCTTTTTTAATGATATAAATGAGCCCTATATGGTATTTTTTGGCAAAGGATGCGAGGTTTTCTCTGTTAGGCGTGCCTTCCCCTTCTTGTGAAAGATAGAGCGCATAAAGGTCAGGGTGTACCCACTGTTTGTTATAGCTTGAAGTCACTTTTGCATAGGTATTTGCATCGGGTGCGAGAAGTAAAACATTATCGTAAAGATACCCTCCTGTGATCTTGTCACCTCGTTTTACCGGGGTATTGATGGTTGGTAATTCATCATGTTCAATGATGTCATTGCCGTCAAGGACAGCCTGCCCCCGTGTTTTCTGTATGACACGGCTGGTGATCGCCTTGATATTGTTGCCATAATTATGAATGACGACACCGCTCATCCCATTGACAGGAAAAGAGGAGGTCATACGGATATTTTGTCCGGATACATTGGCAACAGAGGTATGTACCGTTGGGGGGAAAAACCCTGCAAAAAGTGGTAAAGCAGTCAAAGCGATAAGTGCTATCTTAAGCATATCGATCCTTTTTATATGAGTGAATTTATGATAGTCATTATACAAGCAAAACATTAAAAGTGCATTGAAACACTTGAGAGGTATAAGCGCTTTCATTAGCAAAATTCGGTTATAATAATGCCAATTTACGTGTAATGGCGCTTCGGGAGATAAATGAAGTATTTTTTAGTATTGGCCATGATGATCAATGTGCTCTTTGGTGCGAAGGTCTATCATAAAGAGTGGCAAAAGGGACAGACATTTTCAGGATATTTGAAGGCTAACAATATTTCGGCCTCTTTTTTGGATTCTATTTCCAAAGAAGATCAGAAATTTTTGTTAGATATCCGTAACAGATACAAGTTCTATGAACTCAAAAGTGATACAGGAACCCTTCTCCAGGCACTTATTCCCATCTCTGTTGAGATGCAGATACACATTTTCAGGAACAAAAGCGGGAGTGGCTACGGCTTTGACATCATTCCTATTGCCTACAAGTCTAAAGAGTATTTTGCCAATGTGGTGATAAAAACAAATCCCTATACAGATACCTTGCATACGATCGATGAAGAGAAGGTAGCCAAAAAAATTGCACGTGTTTTCCAGGGAGATGTAGATGCCAAAAAGCTGAACAAAGGAGATGAAGTCTCTTTTGTCTATAGTCAGCGTACACGTCTTGGGCTCATTTATGCCATGCCAAAGATCATGGCGGTACGGGTGAAGCGTGGTGATACATCGAAGTTTATCTATGTTGACGAGAATGGGCTGGGTTACAAAGAGACACAAAAGAAGATCTCTTATACTATTATGGGGAAAAAGAAGATCACCTACACGCGAAAAGTAGCGGCAAGTAAACAAGAGGCCATGTTTGGTATGCCGTTGCGTAATATACGTATTACCTCCTCTTTTTCATTACGGCGCTGGCATCCTATTTTACACCGTTACAGACCACATCACGGTACCGATTTTGGAGCAAGAAGAGGTACACCGTTGCTTGCTGTAAATGCCGGTACAGTGATATTTTCAGGACGTATGAGAGGGTACGGCAATGTTGTCAAGATCAAACATGCAGGTGGCTATGTTTCTCTCTATGCGCACCAGAGCCGCAGACGTGTCAAAGTTGGACAGCATGTAAAAAAAGGACAGGTGATCGGTTATGTCGGAAGTACGGGAAGAAGTACAGGGCCACATTTGCATTTTGGTCTGATGAAGAACGGCAGATGGATAGATCCCATGACTGTATTGCGTAAAAAGTCCGTCAAAACCTCTATTTTGAAAAAATTCACACGTTATGAAGATGCACAGATCACTAAATATAAAGATGTTGATATTGAAGAGATGAAACGCAACAGAGCAAAACTGATGAAGTATATCGACAGCAATGCTTCTTCTTATATCTGGAACAACGACTGCGCATTACTCGTTTACAGTAATGATGAAAAGAGATTTGAAAATGAAAAATGAAATCAAAGCGTTCAAACTCAACCCACTGGTAGACCCCAAGTTCATCTCTACGTCCTTGGCAACCTATGAACAGAACGGTATAGCAAAAGACTGGGAGATCGTACAGGCGCATGATTCTGTGGCCATCTTGCTATACCATAAAGAGAAAGAGGCTTTTGTCCTGGTGAAACAGTTCAGACCGGCCGTGTATGTCAATAATAAAGAGGGCATGAGTGTGGAACTCTGTGCGGGGATCGTAGACAAAGAGATGAGTCTGCAGCAGATCGCACAGGAGGAGATAGAAGAGGAATGCGGGTATGCCGTAGCACTTGAAAATGTAAAGAAGATCACTTCCTTTTACACCTCGGTCGGTTTTGCCGGTTCGAAACAGGCACTCTATTATGCAGAAGTGGATGAGGGTATGAAAGTTTCAGAAGGCGGAGGTGTGGACGGTGAGCTGATCGAAGTGATCTTTTGTCCTCTTGAAGAGGCAAAAACGTTCATGTATGATGAAAACATCGTCAAAACACCAGGTCTGATGTTCGCTTTTATGTGGTATTTTGACAAGATGAAGGATCAGGAAACGACATCTCCTGCTTCATAGGCAGCATAATAGACTGAACCGTCATCAAAGGTGTTGACCGTGAGTTTGGAAAATTTCTCCAGATAGTTCCAAAAATCATCTTTTAATTCCTGTGATATATTTGTGGCTCTTAACGCAGTTTCCATACACCCCAGCCACTCAAAACGTGCTTTTTCCGTAATAGAAAAATCATCATGAATACGTATCATATATTCATTAAGGTCTTGTCCCTGAGCGGCTTCTTTATAAACTTTCGGCCCCCCGCATATTTCTATGAAAAAGAGTGAATTTTTCTCTTTGACTTTGGCAAATTCTTCTTCATCCTGCGGAAAAAAATGTGCAATACTGGAGTCATAGATCTCATCGTAAAATCTATACATAAGATCTTTCATACCCCCAAAACCAAGTGCTTCATAAAATTTTGGGTCCGGCAGTTTCCAATTTACATGGGCACCTTTGTCAACATTGCTTGCATCAAACATGAATGATCCTTATTTTATATTAAATATTTGTAGTGATTATAGCAGGTAAAGGGGAAATGAAAAATGAGAAATGGGAAATTGTGCGCATTATTCAACAAAAGTTACTTTAAGGCACGATTTATTGAACACAATAACGTTTTAAAAGACAGTCATAGTTCTCAATGCGTCTGTCACGTAAAAAAGGCCAGATGTCACGTACCTCTTTGGTTCTTTCATGTGCTATCTCTGCGTAGAGTATCTGCTCTGTTTCACTGTTGGCCTGTACAAGCATCTCCCCCTGTGCGCCGCAGACAAATGAGTTGCCCCAAAAGTGTGTGCCATTCATTATGCCGGCACTGTCGGCTTCAAATCCGACACGGTTACAGGAGATGACCGGAACAGCATTGGCAATGGCATGGGAACGTTGTATGGTGATCCAGGAGTCAAGCTGTCGTTCTTTTTCTTCCTGGCTGTCTTCTTCAAACCAGCCTATGGCTGTCGGGTAGATGAGTATTTCAGCACCTTTGAGTGTCATGATGCGTGCTGCTTCGGGGTACCACTGGTCCCAGCAGACCAGTACTCCCAGTTTACCTACAGAGGTTTGTATGGGTTCAAAGCCGAGGTCTCCGGGAGTGAAGTAGAACTTTTCATAAAAGCCCGGGTCATCGGGAATGTGCATTTTTCTGTATTTACCGGCGATGGAACCGTCTTTTTCAAAAACAACAGCGGTATTGTGGTAGAGACCGGCAGTACGTTTTTCAAAAAGGGAAGTGACCAAGACGATATGGTTCTCTTTTGCAACCTCGGACCAATAGACAAGATCTTCTTCAAAACTGTCCGCATAGGTAAAAAATGCCGTATCTTCACTTTGACAAAAGTATTCTGTCTGATGCAGTTCCTGCAAGACAACCAGAGAAGCCCCCTGTTGGGCTGCCTCGACTATCTTTTCTTTAGTGTGTGTAATGGTGTTTTCTTTTGAACCGACATAGTGTTGCTGTATGAGTGAAACTTTCATGATGAGACTCCTTAATAAGCTACTTAATTAATAAACTACTTGCATGGTAGAACAGTGAAGGGAACCACCCTCTTCGATGAGTTTGAGACAATTGACGGGGATGATCTCTTTATCGGGGAAAAGTGTTTTAAATATCTCTCCTGCCTTTGCATCTTCGGTATCACTGTAAGTCGGGTAGACCAATGCATCGTTGCTAATGAGAAAGTTCGCATAGGTGGCAGGCAGCCTTTTCCCCTCTTGGTTGAATTTGGCTTTTGGCATGGGTAGCGGCAGCAGTCTGTAAGGTTTCCCTTCGGCTGTATGGAAGGTCTGAAGCTGTGCTTCCATTTTTTGCAGTGTCTCAAAATGACTGTCTTCTTTGTCATCGCACTTGACATAGACAATGGTTTCTTTGTCAACAAATCTTGCCAAAGTGTCAATATGCGAATCGGTATCGTCCCCTTCAAGAAAACCATGATCCAGCCAGAGCATACGCTCGGCACCAAGATAGTGTTTAAGTTTGGTTTCAATGCTTTTTTTATCGAGTCCGCCGTTTCTGTTTGGGTTACAAAGACAGGCTGTTGTAGTAAGTATAGTTCCTTCTCCATCACTCTCTATGGAACCGCCTTCAAGTACAAAATCGATCTGCTCCAGTATGGTAATACCCATGTAGCCTTTTTTATGTAAAACTCTGTTGACACTATTGTCAAGTAACGCGTCAAATTTCCCTCCCCAGCCGTCAAAGGTGAAATCCAGCAGTTTTTTTTCTCCGTTTTCTTTCATGCTGATGTACCCATAGTCGCGTATCCAGGTATCGTTGGTGGGGATCTCAATGAAGGTCATGTTTCGTGTAGAGCAGAACATGGAAGCGATCTTCTCTTTGTCTTTGCAAATGATATAAACTGCTTCACCGTAAGCAATGGCCTGGGCAATGCGTATAAAAGGAGAGAGTGCCGCTTCAAGATCACCCTCTGCCCAGTCTGTCTCTTCGTGGGGGAAGCTCATCAAAACACACTGCTGCCTTTCCCACTCCGCCGGCATTCTTCTCATAAAACAACCTTCATTTCTAATTTCTAATTTCTAATTTCTAATTCTTAGGATATAATCCTAATCATGGCAACTATTACACTCAATAAAGAAAATTTCTTTCACAATCTTAACCAAATTGCACTAAAAACCGGCTCTGTAGAAAAAATAGCTGTGGTATTAAAAGACAATGCGTACGGACATGGTCTGGAGCTGATGGCGGGCTTGGCACATGACTTTGGCATCAAACATGCAGTAGTGAAAAATACAGAAGAGGCGCAATCTATACGCTATTTGTTTAAAACAGTACTGGTTCTGCATGACAGGATCGTAGCAGATGAGGTGATCTCTTTTACCATCAATGCACTTTCAGACATTGTGAATGCAGAAAAAGGTGCACGTGTAGAGCTAAAGGTCGATACGGGCATGCATAGAAACGGTATTGCGATGGATGAAGTCGATAAAGCCTTGATGCAGATAGAAGCAAAAAAGTTGAAACTTGTCGGGGTCATGACCCATTTCCGGGCAGCAGATGTGCTTAGTTCTGAACTGTTTTGGCAGCAAAAGAATTTTGAGAGTGTCAAAGAGAGCGTCCAAGCACACGGTTTTAAAAATATTCGCTTTCATTCCCATAATTCAGCTGCTATTCTGCGCACTCAGGCATTTGATGAAGATCTGGTCAGGGCAGGCATCGGTATTTACGGCTATAACGAATTACCCGAAGTCTATGACAAACTCTCTTTAAAGCCTGTTCTTTCCCTTTACGCCCATAAAACGGTCACACGAACATTGCAAAAATCCCAAAGGGTAGGGTATGCCGGAGATTTCACAGCGCCAAAAGAGATGCGAGTATCTACCTACGATCTGGGCTATGGAGACGGTTGGACCCGAACGGTCAATGAAAATGCCTATATGACAGCGGAAGGTTTGCCTGTACTGGGAAGAGTCTCTATGGACTTTATTACCCTGGAGAGCCAAAAAGAGAAAGTACTCATTATGGACAACGCCCAAAAAGCCGCCAAACACTTCGGAACGATCTCTTATGAAATGACAACGGGATTGAGTAAAGATATTGAGAGGGTTGTGGTTTAAAGGGATGGAAGTTTTAGATTTGGTGGAGGTGAGGGGAACCGTACATCCCTATAAATAGGGATATTTTATACATTTCCTAAAAAGTTGCCCCTATAGTTGCCCCCTTAAAGTCTAAGTGGCTTACTTGTTTGCATGCTTTCAAACATTATTTGTCTTTCCCCAGATAGATAAAAATTAAAATACGATTCACCAATTGGAAACTTGAATATTAAAG
>FXBE01000205.1_pt1 | contig 10702 bp, 12 predicted proteins | sample 5335311 | NCBI WGS metagenome assembly FXBE01 (sample SAMEA103928390, study PRJEB20085) | sediment metagenome | biome: marine biome; feature: hydrothermal vent; material: sediment | place: Atlantic Ocean | collected 2013-08-06T02:46:56 | depth 0.05 m | reverse complement strand
TTAAGTTCGATAATCCGCATTGATTTTAATATATTCATTTCCTAAATCACATCCAAAGGCTTCAAAATTTCCATTAGCTATGCCTAAATCGCAATAGATGGTAAAGCTCTCTAGCTTCATCACTTCACTTGCTTGTTGTTCCATCTTAGCATCAAAGAAGAGCTCCCCTTTTTTGTAAACACAGAGGTCATTAAATGATATTGTAAGTTTTTCTTCATACGCCTCAGCCCCACTTGCACCAACGGTTGATGCGATACGTCCCCAGTTTGGATCTTCTCCATAGAGAGCTGTTTTAACAAGTAAAGAGTTAGAGAGTGCTTTTGCCACAATCTCTGCCTCTTTATCATCTTTTGCGCCTGTGACTTTGTAGGTTACAAGTTTTGTAGCACCCTCTCCGTCACGCACCATCTCACGCGCTAAAAATCGCATGATTTTATGCAGTGCTTCTTCAAATGCCTCAGCATTAAAAGTATTTGACTTACCATTACTCAGAAGCATGACTGTATCGTTTGTAGAGGTATCTCCATCTACACTTGCCGCATTAAAGGTAGTTTGGACGGTTTTATTGAGTATCTTTTGCATCTCTTCTTTAGTTACTTTTGCATCGGTTGTTATAAAACAGAGCATGGTAGCCATAGCTGGGTTAATCATCCCTGCACCCTTTGCCATTGCCCCAATGTTAAAACTACTACCATCAGCAAGTGTTATTTTGTAAGCTTTTTCTTTTGAGAATCTATCTGTTGTCATAATCGCCTGCGCAGCTGCGTGAGGCTCTCTTTTACTTAAATCAAAAAGTTTTGCACCTTCTATAAGTTTTTCTTTTGGCACTCTCACACCAATAACTCCAGTAGAACTCATAACAGGATGCTTCACGCAACTCGGTAGCGTTGCAAGAATATCTTCAATATCTGCAATACCAGCCTTACCTGTCATGGCATTTGCATTTTTAGAGTTAATAAGCACAAAATTTGTCTCAAACTCCCCTTTTGCTTGAAAATGACGGATGGGTGCAGCTGCCATTTTATTTGTTGTAAATGTTGATGCTATCTGACACAATGCTTCAGAATAAATAAACGCCATATCTTTTGCGCCATTAGGCTTTAATCCTGCACTCACGCCATCAGCAAAAAAACCATCTGCAGCACATACGCTACTTGTTAACTCTTCTAATTTATACAAACTTCAACTCCTTGGGTTTAACTCTTTTGCCTAGTAGGTCTCTTGTGATTTTAATACCATCTTGTGTACCAATAACTAAAAGTTTTGATTCACTTGTAACCAAAGTATCTCCTTTTGGCATAGAGATAAATTTTCCATCTTTTTTTGAGATACCAACAATGGAGGTGTTGGCAATTTCACGGATATGTGTCTCTTTGAGCTTTTTAAGCACTGCCCAGCTATAACGTGGCACTTCTATCTCCTGCATATCAAGAGGATTGTCACTCTTATACAAAAATTCTTCAAGTAGATTTTCCATATCTGGTCGTGCTGCCATAGCGCTTACTCGCTGTGCTGTCAGTTTTGTAGGGCTTACAACGGTATCTGCACCGAGTTTTTTAAGTTTTTCAACATCACTCATACTCTCCGCTGCTGAGATTACATAATAAGGACGTGGCAAGAAGTGCTCTTTTTCAAAAAGTCTTACAGATGCAATAAGTGCAATATTATCTGCAATAGAATCAGAAAGAGTAATCAATCCTTTTGCCGAGGAGAGATGGGCTTTGAGCATTGCTAGTTCTGCGTGAGGCTCTGCTTGGAGATACTCAGGATATTTAAACTCTTCTGCCCACGCGTGTATCTCTTCTCTTGGGTCAATAACAACAAAAGGGATGTGATTTTGACGAAGTTGTTTTGTTACTTCTATGGTATAGTCATTATGATAACAGACAACAAAATGTTTTTTGAGCCTTGCTATTTTATATAACATTCTTCGCTCCTTATAGACGGCAACTATATGCCCTTTATTAATCTCCGTTATCAAAATACCTATTGCACTTGAAAAAATAGCAAAACCTGCAATAATCAAGTTAATTGTGAAAATTCTACCTGCTGGAGATATGGGTGCTATCTCACCAAATCCGACTGTTGTGATTGAAATTGCAGTTTGGTAAATTGCATCCATAATAGTAAAATGGTCAATAATTACATAACCAATAGTACCAACTAACATAACAAGTACTGTAAGTATTAAAGGTAAACGGAAAGCTTTGAGATGGGGGTAAACTTCAGGAAGAAGTTTTTTGTCTGGTTTGGGAGTAATCTCCCAATTGAGAAACTTACGAATCCTTTCTAAAAGATTCAAAAGTAATTCCTAAACTTTTACGAATTTTTCTTAAGTGTGCGTAATTCTCTTGCAGAAATCTTAATTTTTTTCGTTGTACCATCTTCTAATGTGATACGCACTGTTCTTAGGTTTAATAAAAAACGACGCTTTGTTCTGTTTTTTGCATGAGAAACATTGTTCCCACTCATAGGGCCTTTGCCACTAATAGCACATCTTCTTGCCATTTGAGTATCCTTGAATGATATTTTAAAGTTGCGAATTGTACCAAATGAAAGCAAAACTTCAACTTAAGCCAAATCTTTTTTCGTGCATTGTAAATTTTTTATATTGCTTTTATATAATAACAGATAAAATATTGGTATCTAACAAAAAGTGTATTATTTTGATAACAAAAGAAAAGATTGACTCCTTTATAGACAAGATTCCTCCTTCACCAAAGAAGTTGCGTGAGACCATAGTGGCTTTGAATGCAGGAGATTTACCAAAGGCTGCAAAATCAGCCAAAGATGACTTAGCTTTGAGTAGTTATTTAAAGGAGTTAGTCAACAAACCCATTTATGGATTCAGAAGTGAAGTCCATGATATCTCACAAATTTTCGGTATTTTAGGTGTATCTGCATCCCAACAGGCAGTTTATAATTATATGATGACACTTCTTTCACCATCAAAATGGAAACTTTTTAAACTGAACAAAAGTTCTTTTAATGATCTTCAAGCTATTTTATCTATAGAGTGGCAAAAAATCTTATCCCATCTAGCTATTGAAGATAAAGAGATTGAAAGCGCTATTGCACTTTTACCTGCGAGTATCATCGTTTCAGAAGCACTTTTTAATGAAAAACTAGATGATGTAAATCTTCTCAGAACTGTAAATGAAATTGATTTAAATACAATTTTAACACGACTTTGCAATATGGATCTTTTTGATATTTGTGAGAGAATCGCACAGAAATGGGAGATGGATGAAAAAATTCCTCAGATTATTCAAGCATCTAGTGGCGTGAAACCTTCCGATGATGAAACAATAAACAAACTTGGAAAGTGGATGCATCTTTTGCTCTTTTTTACACTCTCTAAACCTCAGTTTATAGAAGCGGGATTAAATGATTTCATAGATTTTCAGATGGAATATGTAGCTGACATCTATGAGGAATTTGCAAAAGTAATGGAGATTTCATGAGAGCAGTAGTCAAAGATGGTGTAGGTGTCTTTCACCCACAAGGTTTTTTGGATGGGTCTGCAAGCGCATCACTTTTAAGTATTGAAGATATTGAGGCAACAATCAAGACAAATACAGACATGATACTTGTCTCTTTGAAAAAAGTCATCTTCTTTAATCGCAATGGTTTAGATACTTTTGTGAAACTCTTTACCAAAGTGCGCAGTGCCAACCATATTGTCGTCGGTTTTTGTGATTATGATACTAAAAAATACAAAGCAATTATGAAATTTTACCATGATGAACTTATGTTCTCTCTTTTTAAAACACAGGAAGTAGCAACGCTTTTTGCATCTAGCTTCAAAAATCAAAGTAAAAATGTTTTAGTTTATAGTGATGACAAATCGCAACGTGCAGCTATTGCCATTGAGCTCCATGATAATGGGCATAATCCTATTGTTGCCCAAACAAAGGAAGAATTTGACGAAAAGGTTAAATCTAAAAATGCCTATGATGTTATCATTGATGACACCTTTTTAGGACAAATGGGACAAAAAGTCGCAACACGTGTAACAGGCAATGCCATTATCTACACAGTCTCTTCCTTTTTAGATGCAGAAATAGGCAATACATTTAATATTGCCTACCATAACAACTCTCTCAACGTCGGTTTTCGACTTTTTATATTTGATGCTTATAAAGTTATTAGTATGAATGTTCATGCACTCAATTTTTTCTCAAAACTTGCCTCTGCAGCAGCTGAGTATAATGCTACAATCTGTTTTGTTGGTCTGACTTTTGAAAAAACACCCCTTGCTTTTAAAGAAACATTAGAAGATTCTGGCATTATGTTCTTTGAACAGATGGATGACATTTTAGGAGACAAAGAACTTTTAACAGAATTAGGTGCTAGCAGTGCCGCAGCCATTCAAAGTAAACGTGTACTCAACAAGGCAATAGTGACTGAGATGCCAAACTTCATTGATGCGACAGTTGCTACCATTGAGATGATGACAAATTCTAAAGCCCTGAAAGAAGCCGTTAAGATAGATAAGATTGAGATTGGAGAAAAAGATCATAAGATTGCAAGTTCTATTGGTTTTTATGGAGATATTGATGGTATGGTTATATTAGTCTTTCCAGATGGCATTGCAAAAAAAGCTTGTGAACTTTTAATAGGAGAACAAACAGATGATCCAGAATTAGTGTTAGATACATTAGCAGAACTGGTCAATATCGTCGGTGGAAAAGTAAAAACACTCCTAAGTGATGAGCACATTAATGTTGACATTACTCTTCCTCGAACCTATCCAAATGTTGCTAGTTTACTTGAAATTGCACAAGATAAAAAAGGCGTACAAGTAGATTTAGCTTTTGATAATGACAACTTTTTATTTTTCTTAACTAGATAAAAGTAAGTTCACTATATAATTTCAGTTATCAAAGGAAATTTATGATTCAAGTAGCACCGAGTATTTTATCTGCAGACTTTGGCAATCTAGCACAGGATGTTGTAGAGATTTGTGAAAATGGCTGTGACTTAGTCCATGTAGATGTTATGGATGGACACTTTGTTCCAAATCTAACCATTGGACCTGTGGTTGTCTCAGCAGTTGCAAAAGCTGCAACAAAACCACTTGATGTACATCTTATGGTTGAGAATAACACTTTTTTTGTAGAGCTCTTTGCACCGTTACAACCAGAGTATATCTCCTTTCACTTAGAATCAGAAAAGCATCCTCACAGACTCATTCAAAAAATTCGATCGTATGGCATTAAACCTTCTGTTGTTTTAAATCCAAATACAATTCCAGAGGAGCTAGAGTACATTCTTGAAGATTTAGATATGGTACTGCTTATGAGTGTCAATCCTGGTTTTGGAGGACAGAGTTTTATTCCAAATGTCATTGAAAAAGCAAAAAAAGTAGATGCAATGCGAAAACGGCTCAACCCAAACTGTCTTATTGAAGTTGATGGTGGCGTAAGCGATAAAAATATTCATCTACTTAAAGAAGCTGGTGTTGATGTAGTCGTCGCTGGAAGTTATGTATTTAATCATAATAATAGAGCTGAGGCTATAAAAAGTTTACAAATATAATGCGTACAAAAATCTGTGGCATAACCTCTTATGAAGATGCAATGATTGCAATAGAAGCCGGAGCAGATGCACTTGGTTTTGTCTTTTATGAAAAATCTCCTCGTTATCTCACGCCACAGAATGCAAAAAAGATAATTACAAAACTTCCTCCATTTGTCGAAAAAGTTGCTCTTTTTGTCAATGTAAATGCAGAGCACATCAACAGCACTTGCCAAGAAGTTGGTGCTACACTTGCCCAGATTCATTTTGATGCGCCTCCCTCGCTCTATGAAGAGTTAAACATTCCCTATATTAAAGTTATTCGAGCAGAAAAAAGAGAGGATATCTTGCAATATGAAGATGAATATAGGCTAGTTGATGCCTACTGTGACTCTTATGGAGGAGCAGGTAAACGTTTAAATATTGAGTGGTTTAAAGATGTAGATTGCTCAAAAATTATACTCGCTGGTGGATTAAATGAAGATAATGTCGCATCCCTTCAAGGTTATGGCTTCTATGGTGTTGATGTCAGTAGTGGTGTAGAAAGGGAATATGGCAAAAAAGATGCAACAAAAGTAAGGAATTTTATTCAAAATGCTCGCTCATAATATTATATTAGACAACAAAAGTGTTAGCCGTCTTGCGACAAAAGGACTCTCACTGAAGACACTCAAAGATCAACTTGAATATGAGCTCGATCTCTCCTTGGAAATTTGGCGTTCACAAGGACTTAATGTCATAAAGCATCAAGGATATTTCTACTTTGATACAAAGTTTATGCCTTTAGAAGAAGCAGAATTTTGCATTGTTGATATTGAGACAAATGGCTCAAAAATTGAAAAGCATCAGATTATTGAGATAGCCGCTGTAAAAGTAAAAGATAAAAAAATTATTGATAGATTTGAAACACTAGTTCATGTTGGGGAAATTAATCCTCATATAACAGAATTAACAGGAATAAAAGCAGAAGATACACGAAATGCACCAGAATTAAAAGAGACACTAGAACGATTTAAACTCTTTTTAGGCAATGCCATCTTTGTTGCTCATGATGTTAAATTTGACTATATGTTTATATCTCAAAGTATGCAAAAAGTAGGTCTTGAACCTCTACTCAATCGCTCTTTATGCTCGTTAGGCTTGGCTGAGCGAACTCTAACCTCTTACAGATATGCCCTCTCCTATCTCAATGATACATTCAATCTCAATCCTCACGCAAGACATCATAGAGCCATGAGTGACGTCATAACCACATATGGGCTTATTATATTATCACTAGATAATTTAGATGAAGGCATTAAGAATGTGGAAGATTTAATCAAATTTTCAAAAGAAGCACCTCGGCTTAAACGACCGAAGTTTGACCCTCTTTTAGGATTATAATTACCCTTGAGGGAGTGTTTCTATCTCTTCAAAAGCACCTGGTTTTGTAAGTTTTGCATAACGTGCTGCCATTCGCTCATCTTCACTTATTTCTTTCAATACTTTTACCTCTTGTAAAAAGTAATCTGCAATAGCAGAAGCGGCAGCCTCTTTTTCACGGTGTGCCCCAATCAGTGGCTCATTAATAATGTCATCAATTAAATCAAGTTCTTTTAAATCAGCACTCGTAATTTTTAAGGCATTTGTTGCAGTCTCAACTTTTTTCGGATCATTCCATAAAATAGCTGCACACCCTTCTGGAGAGATAATACTAAAAATAGAATAACGCATCATAGCAAATCTATCTGCAACACCAATTGCTAAAGCACCACCTGAACCACCTTCACCAATAACAATAGATATTGTTGGTGTTTTAAGCTCTGCTAACTCTAAAAGATTTCTAGCAATTGCTTCTGATTGGTTGCGTTCTTCAGCACCGATTCCAGGATATGCACCCGGAGTATCTATTAGCATCAAAAGAGGTAGATTAAATTTCTCTGCTAATTTTGCAGCACGAAGTGCTTTTCTGTAGCCTTCTGGATGGGGCATACCAAAATTACGCTTAAGCTTATTTTTGGTTCCACGCCCTTTTTGTTCACCAATGACAACTACCTTTTCATCACCAATGTAGCCCATATAGCAGATAATGGCAGCATCATCCTTAAAGTGTCTATCTCCATGAATCTCGTATTTGTCTTTCATAATTAGATTGATATAATCCAAAGCATAAGGACGATCAAGATGACGTGCAAGTTGGAGTTTTTGAAAATCAGAAAGATTTTTATAAATTTTTTCAACTTCTTTATCTAATTTCTTATTTAACTCTTCAACAGCGGCATAATCATGACGAACTTGTGCAGAAATTATATCTTCTTGAATAAATTTAATTTTATATTCGAAATCTAAATATGTAGCCAAATTAAATCCTTCTTAGATTTTTTTGAAAATAACAACGCCGTTAGTTCCACCAAAACCAAATGAATTACTCATAACAACATTTAAGTCTGCTTTTCTTGCACCGTCAGTCACATAATCTAAATCACAATTTTCATCAGGAGTCTCATAGTTAATTGTAGGAGGAATAATTCCATCTCTCATAGCCATCAAACATGTTACTGCTTCAATACCGCCAGCAGCACCAAGACAGTGACCAATCTGACCTTTAATAGAACTCATTGGAGGACAATTTTCTTTCCCACCAAGCAGACCTTTAAGAGCAAGTGTCTCATTTTTGTCATTCACTGGAGTAGAAGTACCATGTGCATTTACATAGTCAAGTTTTGGTTCTCCTGCCATTGTATATGCAGCTTTCATTGCACGAGCTGGACCATCCAAAGAAGGTGTAGTAATGTGATTTGCATCACCACTCTCACCAAAACCAATCACTTCACCATATATTGTAGCTCCGCGTGCAACCGCATCTTCATAAACTTCAAGAACAAGTGCCCCAGCACCTTCACCCATAACAAAACCATCACGATCAGCATCAAATGGACGAGAAGAGTGCTTAGGATCGTCATTTCTTGTAGAGAGTGCTTTCATTGCCGCAAATCCACCAACACCAACACCTGTAATTGCAGATTCTGCAGTTACTACTAACATTTTATCTGCACCACCACAGATGATTGTTTTTGTTGCTTCATTAATAGCATGTGTTCCTGCAGCACAAGCAGTTACACTTGACAAGTTTGGTCCTTTTGTCCCATGAGCAATAGAGACAAATCCTCCAAGCATATTAACAAGTGCACCAGGAATAAAAAATGGAGAGATTCGTCTTGGTCCACGAGATTCTAAAATAATAGAATTCTTCTCAATAGATGGAAGTCCACCAATACCAGAACCAGCTGAAACACCAAATCTTTCAAAGTCAGCATCTTCGCCTATTGCAGCATCTGCCATTGCTTCTTGTGCAGCTTTTAAACCTAAATGAATAAATCTATCTGCTTTTTTAACCTCTTTTGGGGCCATTACAGTTGCTGGATCAAAATCTTTTACTTCGCCTGCAATTTTTGAACTAAAAGCAGAGGGATCAAAAAGAGTAATAGTATCTATCCCGCATTGACCTTCACATATTGCTTTAAATGCACTCTCTTTATCATTCCCAACAGAATTTATCATACCAATGCCAGTTACTACTACTCTTCTCATTTAAACATTCTCCATTTGATTTAATATAATAAAAATACTTTTAAAAATTAATTATAAAATTAACTACTAAAAATATTTACTGCCAAGAAGTAAGACTACTTCTTGGTGCAGCAAATTGACTATTTGTTTTCTATATAGTTAACAACGTCTTGAACAGTTTGAATCTTCTCAGCTTCATCATCAGGAATTTCAATATCGAATTTTTCTTCGAGAGCCATTACTAATTCTACAACATCAAGGCTATCTGCACCTAAATCTTCTACAAATTTCGAATCTTCTTTTACCTCGTCTGGGCTCACGCTTAGTTGTTCAACTACTACTTCTTTAATATCGTCTAATAGTGCCATTATAGCTCCTGTCTTTAAGTTTAAAATCTTGAAATTATAGCATACAAATTCTTAATTTATGCCATATTCATCCCACCATTTACTTTCAGTGTCTCACCAGTAATATAACTTGCGTGGTCTGAAAGTAAAAATGCCGTAGCTTCTGCGACCTCTGCCGGATTACCAAAACGGTTCATTGGAATCTTATCTGTAAAGCTCTTTTTCACTTCATCACTCAACACCTCTGTCATTTCTGTCGCAATAAATCCCGGTGTTACTGTATTAAATCGAATACCACTTGTAGCCGATTCAATAGCAAAACTTTTTGTCATAGCTATGACACCACCCTTACTTGCAGCATAATTTGTCTGTCCACCATTTCCAGTTTCACCAACAATAGAAGCAATATTGACAACAGAACCAAATTTTTTCTTTCTTGCAGCTTTGAAAAATTCTCTACAGCCAATAAAAGCAGAAGTAAGGTTTGCATTAATAACAGACATAAAATCTTCTACTTTCATACGAAGTGCCAATTTATCATTTGTAATTCCCGCATTATTTACAAGATATGATAACTCGCCATCACTATCTACAATTGTCTTAATAGCATCAATAAATGCTGCTTCATCGCTTACATCAAATCCAATAACTGCTGCTTGACCACCTGCTGCTTCAATCATTTCTTTGATTGCATCAGCTTCGGTTGCACCACTTCTGTAGTTAATCCATACTTTTAATCCATACGATGCCAAAACTTTTGCAATCTCTGCACCAATTCCACGACTTGACCCTGTTACTAAAACATTTTTTCCACTAAATTTCATTTTTAACTCTCTCCTATTTTTTAACTAAACTACTATCCATCTCTGATGGAATCTCTAAACCCATAAGTTCCAAAACAGTGGGAGCAATATTATTCAGACCACCATTTTCTACTTTTTTCACATCATCAGCATCAACAAAACACCATACTTTGCCAACAGTATGATTTGTCAATACATTTCCATCATCATCTCTCATCTCTTCACAATTACCATGGTCACTTGTAAGCACAAAAGCATACTCGTTCTCTTTTGCTTTTTCCCAAATTTTTCCTAATTGTGTATCAACAGTTTCAACAGCTTTTTTTGCTGCTTCAAAATCACCTGTATGCCCTACCATATCACCATTTGCAAAATTCACTACAATAAAATCATACGCATCATCCATCGCTTTTAGCACCGCTTCGCCCACCTCAGCAGCACTCATCTCTGGTTTCATATCGTATGTTTTTACATTTGGAGAGG
>FXBE01000204.1_pt1 | contig 10711 bp, 4 predicted proteins | sample 5335311 | NCBI WGS metagenome assembly FXBE01 (sample SAMEA103928390, study PRJEB20085) | sediment metagenome | biome: marine biome; feature: hydrothermal vent; material: sediment | place: Atlantic Ocean | collected 2013-08-06T02:46:56 | depth 0.05 m | reverse complement strand
TGCTGTTCCCGCATCACTATTGGATGCCATATTATGCCATACCGAAGCACTACTCTGTGTTGCGCCTTCCCATGTAAGAGAAGTCGGGTTCGCACACACAGCAACATCTTTTGGATCCTGGTCCAAAGGTGCCGGAACATAGAGTCTGGCATCCTGAACAAGACATGCCGCCGGTGCACCACCTGGGGTACTCTCAGGGATATTTACGGAGAATGTATATCCATACCATACCGATCCTTCAGGGATATCTGTATCAGTTACATCTACTTTTACCGTTGCCACTCCTGCAGGTATGCCTGAAAGTTGATAGTTCCCGCTACCATCTGTTGTCACTCTATGTACACCGCCAAAACTATCTGTAATGATCAAATCAACATTTGAAGCTACTTGTTCCGTAGCTTCATGTGAACTACTGTCATCCGCATCATCATAAAGTAATCCTTCAACACATCCAAGTGTCGGTGTGATACCAAAGTCTAAACTATGATCATTTGATACTGTCGTTGTAAAGCTAATCTCATTGTTAGCACCATTTTCTACAGCATCATTATCAATCGTATCATCTGCATTTCCATTAGGATCAGTTACCGTTGGCGGTTTATTGTTTACATCTGCTTTAGCCAGACTCAACACACAGCTTTTACCAGCAGTAATTGTTTTACCTGCTAGAAGATTTGTATTATTGATACCACCAAAATAATAATGACCATTGGCATCTGTAACTGCCGTCCCCATAGCGGTACCATTACAGGTCAATGATACAGAAACATTCGGGATACCGGGTTCATTTGCATCCTGGATACCATCCTGATCTCCATCTACCCATACAAGGTTACCTATTTCGACAGGGGCTGGGTCACATAAAAGTTCCACATCACCCATACCACCGGCTTTAAATCCATACGGCTCCCGTTCACCACCATCTTTCACTTTATTGTTGTCAATGACTGCCTGGGCAGCGATCTTATCACCGGTAGTGTTGCTGTAAAGTCCAATAGCACCCGGTTGCCACCAGTTGGTACCATCGATCATACCTACTATGATATTTGGTGCGCCAGGCGCCTGTGCAAGTGCACCTGAAGCTGTCTCCGGATGTCCGTCACCATGATTTGAACCAAAAAAATCACCAATATAAAATTCCATATAATCGGTTGGATTACCGCTATAGTTAAGTGTATGTGTTCCACATGCTGTTGAAGCTACATCTGAATTCTCATCTGTATAGCTGCCATCGGCATTGAGACACATTTTTCTGATGTCACCTCTTAAACTACCGCTTCTATTGTAGGTTGCACGACTGTTGTAGCCCAGTACCAGATCACCATTATTTGTGAATTCTATATCAGTCAATATTGGGGCATCACTCCAGTAACTTGTCCAGTTTTTATATCTGTAGCCATCATCCTGATCTCTGTTTCTAGGGTTATATCCTCTTGGTCTTAAATATCTAAGTGAATTTGTCTGTGCGATCGTCTGGAAAATAGCACCATTATATTTTTGGATCGCGGCACCTATACCATCTTCAATTTTAGACTCGCATACTGAACCAATAAAGACATCTGTCCCTCTGGCTTTTAATGCCCAAGGACGCACATCAGCATCTGGACATGTAGCACCATATGGATTTGGGATAGCCACAGTATCTATCAGTGCCCCAGAACTTGCATCCAATATCACCAAAGATTTTGTATTCATGTTGACCACATAAAGTTTTGTCTCTTCCTCATTGATATCTATATCTCCAAGCCCTTGTCTTCCGGCATAAGGAGTGATAGCTGTATCTTTATTATTATCATAATCTCTATGAGGAATAATATTGTTTTTTACATCATCCGACACAGCATTGGCAACCGTGGCAAAAAGTGAGATTGTATTATTATTCTGTGTGTCAATTTTATAGATCGCTCCCGGATTAGCATTGTTCGGCTCTCCCTTGAGAGGAACATATCTTTTGAGATTGGCTGCAGCAAAAAGTTCTTTACTGCCTTTTTTCCATGCCATCCCCCAAATAGCACCAGTATAGCGCGATAAGGCTATCTCTGTTCTTTTTGTGGCAATAGTAGAACGCTCATTAAAAGTACCTATATCCGGTGTTGGTACTTTAAATATACTTCCATAACCATCCGGTCCTTGGCGACCAGAGTCATCAGTGAAATAGCCGGGAAGTGCTGCCATGACCACATCAGGGTTAGCTTGACAATACGTAGCAGGTGAACTTGTAGAAATGTTATGTACACTTCCATCTGTAACCACATCCACCAGCGGTGCAGACGAGCCAGCAGCATTTGGTCCAGAACCAATACCGGAACTACTTACATCCGCCTCTACCCGACATTTACTTCCAGACGGAAATCCGCTCAGTATATAGTTTCCGCTTGTGTCTGTTGTTGCCGTATAGACATTACCATCATCACATACCGCTTTTACCGATGCGCCTATAACCGGTGCATCTCCTCCATTCTTTTCTCCGTTAAGATCAAAGTCTTTAAAAACCATACCTGAAATATCGGCATGGACAAAAGAACTTCCAAATAACAGTATGGCTAAAAATTTTATTCTGCCAATCTGCATATTTCCCCCCCCTGTTGTTTGTGTTTATATAATTTTTCAAGCTTATGAGAACAGCCTAATTTGTAATAGTATCAAAGAAATAGTAAGTCCTACGTTAAATGCACCAACCCAACATTAAAAAACCGACTTAATTAAGTGTCTTTTTTGAAGATTTTTTGTCTCTATGTTGAATATGGAATTTTTTGCGCTTTTCTTCCCAAACAGCTTGATAATAGACACGATCTTCTTTATCTGTCTGGACGATAAGTGCATAACTGAAAGGAATGGACTGAAGCTCCAGTTTGTTACGGCCAATGATCTTGATCTTTCGAATATGTTCATTGGCATTGGGAAGTGCAAGTAGTTTGACAGGATCAGAGGAGAGCATTCCTTTTTCGATCTTCAAAGTATAAAGTACATTGTCTCTGGCAGAACCGATCAGAAGATATTTGCCTTTGCTGCTTTGCAGCAGGGTCATACTCAGAACATCTATCCCCTCGATCTTCTGCAATATGGTTTTACTGACAGGATCAATATGATAGATGACTCCCTTTTGCTCTTGATAGTTTGACCCATCAATGGCTGCTACCCATAATGAACGGTCATCACAATCATACGTGATCGCATTGATACCGTAGGGATTGTTTGCGGAAGGATGCACATCCTCCAAATGCATAAAGATGGACAACTTACCTGTTTTACTGTCTACTTTATAAATATTTTTTTGCAAATTGAAAGTACTCGGGTGAATAGAGATAAAAGGCATCGGAACAAGATAGATATTGCCCTGTTCATCCACCGTGTAGGTACTGAAATAGGCATACTGCTCCCACTGTTTGTGATGCAATGTTTTTTGAAATCCCTTTCCATACAAAAAAGCAACCCCCTTAAACTGTTTTTGGGAGAGGTCGATCATCACCGGCTGTGGTATCTTGAGCTGTTTGAGAAACTGTGGCAGTCTGGCACATTTTCTTTGTTTGTCAAATGTACCTATAGCGTTTGTTTCTGTTATATTTGGCTGTTTATCCATACTGTTTTGGCGCTTTTTGGAAACGACAAACACGGCTATGGCAACCAGCACAAAAACAGCGATCATAATCGGGAGATAGCGTCTCCATAAAGATATTTCATTTTTCCGTTCCTCACCCCTCACTCTTCACTCCTCACTGTTTTTCTATCGGTACAAATTTCGGGCCGACCGTACAGGGCCAGACTTTTACCTGCAGGTTACCGTCATCCCCTATGACCGTGTCTGCCCAGCAGTACTCGTGCCCCTCTCTGGCATCATTGCGTATGCGGGGGACATACCAGATCACAGGATGTGCATCACGGATGTTTTCCGCCTCTTTGAGGTACCGCTCTACCCCGTCATCGGAGAGATCACAGCATGAGCCCAGTGTCAGAAGGTCTTTGTCTCCCTCCTCGGGATTAAAGCGTGTGACGAAGATCGTTGCATGGTCTCCCCTGCTCTGATCTTCAAACTGCCCATGATTGGGCTCGATGTAGTAACCTTTGCCTGCGTCTGAAGATGAAACAATTTTATAGGGATAAGCATTTGTCGGGTTCAGGGGAACCTGATCTAGATCTTCTTTTTCCCACAGTTTCCATGCACCGTCATAGCTGTAAAAGTTCTCTTTTTCATCCACAGCCATATCTATCCGCATCACCGGTCGATAGATCGCGTTATCACCGCAGCCGCGTCCTTTGTTGACACCTACAACACGAAAGGAGCCGTCATTGTAAAACTCAAAACGGTTCTCATAACGATAGTTGCACGCCATCGGCCATTTGGGATTGCGAAAATCCTGTGTCAGCATAAAGCCTTCAGCACCTTTAAGTTCTCTTATTTGGGGACCATTGAAAGCAAGCACAACCGAGGTCGAAAAGAGTGGACAGCCCATTGCATCATTGTAACCAAAAAGATAGTCACCGTCCTGACCCCGGACAAATTCCACCCGTCTCCCCTCAATATAAGCTTCAGTGGAAGTATCAAGCTTTTCTCCGCCTTTTTCCTGGTAACTCACATGCCAGTCTACAATTTTGGCAGAATGCAGAACCGGCTTGCCTCTGAAGGTCACATCCCGTATCTCCAATCCGTCTGAACCGGTTAGACGATACGTGATCTTCCAGCCGTTTTTTTCAAGATAGCTGTTCTTTTGACAGAAATTTTTCATAATGTATCTGTTTTGCAAACTTCGTTCAGAAATACAGGCAGGTGTTGTGGTTTTTCCCAGTCCTGCCCATTTGGCAGCAGCAAGTCTCATCTGTGTGAGATCGACCACTGCCCAGAGTGCCTGTTGTTTTTGATGGTCTGTAAAGGTAGGTGCGACACAAAGATGATCGGTATTTTCACAGGGAGACTCCTTCATGGTTCCTCTGACATTTGCCATAGTGATATCTTTTTTGGCAGGGGTGAAACCCAACTCCTTTTTGACTTCAGGCGCATGTAGTGCTATGGCCTGGGCTATATGTGTCAAGCGCAGAGAGATATCGGGTTGCATTCCAGGATAGTGTTCTACTGAAAGGACCTTGAGATCTTCAACATCCACAATGGCTCTGGTCGTGGTATTGGTAACAAAATTATATTTCTCTGCCTGATAACAACGGTGCTTCTGACATATCTTTTGATCTTTTTCATCCATACTGCTGACAATTGCAGGAAGTATGCGCATCATATCGTTATGCAGAAGTTTCTTACCATGTTTAGTATCTTTGAGAAAAGCAGTATCTTTAAGAAGCAGTGCCTGTACCTTTTGTGCAGAAGTGTCCAGTTCACTGTTCTGAAGCGGAAGTACGGCTTCTCCTTTTTGGATAATGGCTTTCAGATCGGCAAGATAACTCTGCACTTCCGGGATATCCTGATAAATACTGTTTTCATAGCGGGGAAGTATGATCGTCTCTTCTTGAGGATGTGTCGTAGAAACTTGCGTGATCCTGCTGTTCTGTGGCAGCAGCCAATAGATAGCAATGGCTATCAATCCAACAGTCAGAATCATTATAGATATCTTTGTCTCTTTATTCATCTTAATCCATTTCAAAATAATAAGGGGGTTGATTTTCGATGTAAATTATAGCACCCAGAGCTAAAAGCAGCAATATGCCGCTTAAAAGGATCAACTTTTTTTCATTCAAGACCTCTCTTGGCTTCAGCATAAGAAGCACCAAAGGTGAAACAGCGAACAGGGCCATAAAGAGATGCTGTACTCTGAACCCATGTATATAATCCAAAACTGTTGAGAACAAAGCTATAGCAAATGCAAAAAACAGTTGCTGCCGACCATTTTTCGGAGTGGTCTTGGGATCCGTCAGCATAAAGAGAACAAACACCATAAAAGAAACTGAGTAGAATCGATAAACAATGTCTTCCATGATCAATACAGGATCACTCTCTACAATAAAAAGATACTGGAACAGCAGATAAAAGAGTGAAAAGCTCACAGGAATGATCCAGCGGGCCACTCTATACAAGATCGATGCTCCCAATACTGCGGCCAAATACAGTAGCCATATGCTGTCACCCAGTTGCCCCAGAACAATATGCGCATCGTGATAAAAAAACAATAATCCCATCATCAAAGCAAAATTCGAAGGGTTAAAAAAATGCGATCCCTTCCATGTTAAAAAATGTTTTTGCAGCAAGCCAAGTACTATCAGAAACATGGTGATCCACAGATGAGATGTCACGACCATCAACATGACTCCCAGTGCCGTGGTCATCGAAGAGAAGGAAAAGTAAGTGATCTTTCTTTCTGAGCAATAGATCAAAAAGTGTTCCCAGACAATACTGACTGTCAAAACAGTCACCATAGCCAATAAAGTGAGATGAAAATTAGCTGTGAAATATCCAAGGAGTACTAAAAGAAAAAGGTTGATGACTTGTTGCAGCTGAATTGAATACATAAGAATATAAGGAGAACTTTTTTTTAATGTAGTCTATCATAGCGATGATGAAACAAGGCTTCCATAGACTATACATACTATCAGGTGATACTCTATTAAAAGTCGTATCGGACACCAAAAGAGACTGCATCAAGATCCGGGATATCGGATTTGATCAGCAGACGCTGATAATCAAGAAAAAGACTCCATCCTTTACCCTGGTCTGCATACCCATCGAATGTTCTGTCATAATTTCCGTTCTCTATTCTGTCTCCCTCTCTGTCTGAAAGGTCATACTCTATCCCTGCTCCGGCAGAGAAACCCCAGTCAGAGTCAAAATAATTCAGTCTTGCACCATTTCCGAGATTTTCAGTATATCCGTACCCAAGAAGGCCATACAGGTTGACCCGTTCACTTACCGGGTACTGGGGCTTCAGGAAAAGTCCTGCATGTGCCAGCGGTGCACCCCCGTAAGGTCCCTCATCGAGAAAAGTTCTGATGTATCTTGCTTCGACACCGATATATTCATTATAATCGTATCCGCCTCTGACCATGGCACCGTATGTCACGTCTTCATAAGTACACCCGGGAGCACCGCCGCAGTCATCCAGACTGAGTTTCGCCCAGACAAGACCGGCACCCAGATACCAGGGTGAAGGATCAACCGTTTCTATGGGAACGATAGGAGCAACAGCAGGGGCCATATTCTTACCACCACCGGCATAAAGTATTACATTCAAACTGATTATTGCCAATGATGAAATCAAAATTCTTCTTATCATTACGCTTCTCCTCTTTCTTCTTTTTCTATTTCTTCTTTTCTTGCAAAATACAATCCTGACAAAAGTGTGAAGAATATTATCATCATTATACTGACTCTACCTAAAGCATCACCGCTGTCCGATGCCTGTGAACTTGTACAGTTTACCTTTACTGTTACGTTTGCCGTAGAAGTATTCCCCAATGCATCTGTAATGGTGTATGTAAAGCTGTCAACCACATTGTTCACATCCGCGGCAGGAGTATAGATAAGTACATCATTTGTCGGATCGTTCGGTGTTCCTCCGTCATCCAGTGCCACAGAACCGTGCGCCGGTTGGGTAAATGTGACCTCTGTTGTACCTGGTCCGTTACTTCCAAAGCTGTCATTATTTGCAAGTACATCTATCACAATAGGGTTGTAACTGCTCACCGGGATATTCAAATTGTCTGTTGCATTTGGCAGTCCTGGTGTAGGTGCAGGCGGTGCAGGATTTTCTGTTTCATATACAATTTCAATCGTCGCTCTGTTACTCTCATCGCCACTCTCTTCTTTTACTGTATATTCTACCGGTGTAGGGTAGCCTGCAAGATCTTCATCCGGAACAAAAGTAACAGCTCCCGTATCTTCATCAACACTCCATTCACCTTCACCGGGAACCACAAATCCAACAATATCACCTTCATTGTCAGTCACGATATCTGTTGCATTGGCCGGTGTTACAAGACTGACACTCATCGGATCGAGCGGTGTTGATGTAGGTTTGTCATTTTCAAGGATATTCACAGTCACTGTTTCTCCCTGCAATGCAGGATCATTCACATCATCATTCGCCAAGGGTCCATAGTTAACTGCTACTGTACCTGTTCCGCTGTTACCGTCTACATCATAAACCGTATACTCGATCGGTGTAGGATCACCCACATAACCCGCTTCCGGGGTGAATATGATCTCACCTGTTACAGGGTCAACATCCCAGGTACCTTCTCCAGGTACTACATAATGTGTTGTCTCTCCATTTACAGGGTCAATGATCTGTACGGTCGTCGGATCCAATGGAGAAGTTCCCGGATCGTCATTTTCAATGACATCAATCGTCACGTTATCACCAGATGTAGCATTTGCTTCATCATTTTCAGGTACCGGCGATGTATCGTCATCAATAATAGTACCTCTACCTGTATCAGATATATCTCCTACAGAACCGCTGTTGACCACTGCAACATTAATGTCAAATGTTTCATCGCCTTCCGCAATACCGTCAATCAATGTTACTACCGTAGCAGTTGTCTGCGTAGCTCCCGCTGGGATAAAGACAGTCAATGTCGATAGTGTATAGTCCTCACCTTCTGTTGCATTGATATCTGTCAATGCCAGTGTCAAATTAATATCTTCTCCATATGAATGGCTGAGATTTACGTTAAAGACAAGGTCTCCGCCTTCTGTAATAGTTGCATCATCGATGGTCACATCTGGTGCAGCGACCACAGTCACTGTTACTGAAGCAGTTGCCGTATCACCATTCTCATCTATGATCGTATACATGAAAGTATCATGCCCGCTGAATCCTGTATTTGGCGTATAGATTAGTCTGTCATCCGTCGGATCGTTCGGTGTCCCGTTATCATCAAGTGTCACGGTGCCGTTTGCAGGCTGCGTGAATGCTGTAATGTTCAGGTCATCATTGTCCAGATGGGTATCATTGCCCAGTATATTTATGGTCACAGGCAACTCCTGGTCTGTCGTTGCGCCATCCGCCACAGCGTTTGGTACACTGTTAGTGTCTGCAGGATCTGTTACTGTTACTGTTACAATGGCAACATCTGTATTACCATTTTCGTCAGTGATCTCATATTCAAATGTATCCGTACCGGCAAAACCGTTATCTGCAGTATACTGGATGTAATCATCACTCGGATCGTTAGGTGTTCCATTGTCCTCTATACTTACTGTACCATGTGCAGGGCTTATAATCATATTTGTAAGATTAAAGTCATCTCCCTCAGGGTCATAATCATTCGCAAGTACCGGAATATCTATTGGCGTATCCGTATCTGTACTCACACTGTCAGCCACCGCTGCAACACTGTTGTTGTTCGGATCGCTCGGATCTGTCACGGTCACAATGACCGTTGCCGTATCCGTTCCGCCATTTCCGTCACTCACTGTATAGGTAAATGCTGTTGTTCCTACAAAATCGGTGTCCGGTGTGAAGATCAGCGTACCGTTTGCATCAAATGCCACCGTACCGTTGGTATCTGTTGTATTGACATCAGCAATAGTCAGTACATCCCCATCCACATCATGGTCATTGTTCAGTACTGGAATAGAAACCGCCGTATTGACCGGTGTCGTCTGGCTGTCGTCTTCGGCTACAGGTGCATCATTTACCGGAGTGATTGAAAGATGCAGTTTTGAAGCATCTGTCGTTTCACCATTGCTTACTACGTAATCAATCGCCGGAACAGCACCATCATAGTTTACTTCCGGGATAAATGTGTATGCCCCAGTTGCATCTATTTGGATCGTACCGACACCTGCAATTGCAAGAGGTGAACCCAATGTTCCACTGTTTCCATTTATACTGAATAATTCAACCGTTAAGGTCAAACCGTTTCCGTCGGTTGTGTTTTCAAGAACAGTGCCTGTCTGTGTTGTATCTTCAGCAACTGCAGCAGGTGTCTCATCTACATCTGTGAATGTGTCATTTACGGCTGTCACTGTAAGGGCAAGTGTCGCATTTGCTGTTCCGCCCTCACCATCAGAGATCGCATAAGTCACTGCCGGAACGGTACCGTTAAAATTAGGTGCAGGATCAAAGCTATATGAACCGTCTGCTACAATGGTAAGGTTACCCTCTGTAAGCTCTGCTGTCTGCCCTGCCGTATAGGTAGTTCCATTTACCGCAAACGCTGTCATGCTGAGAGCGTCTCCGTCAGGATCGCTGTCCACACCGTTCCCGTTGTCATCTGTAAGAACGTTGCCGCTTACCGCTGTATCTTCATTCGTACTGTTGCTGTTGTCTGTCGCTGTCGGTACCGGGTTGGTCACTGTCCAGTTAAAGGTATCGCTCACTGTCGCATTGCTTGGATCCTTTGCGGTAACGGTCACACTGTAAACCCCGTTCGTTCCGCCCTGGCTTGCAGCCTTGTCGATCGTTCCGCTGATCACACCTGTGTTTTGATCGATAGTAAGCCCTGCCGGAAGCCCTGTCGCACTATAAGTTAAGGTATCTCCGTCAGGATCCGAGAAGTTCCCGCTGACATTCACACTTGGTGTATCTGCATCAACATTCGTCTGATCCGGAATGACCGTACCTACAACCGGTGCATCATTCACACCGTTGACCGTGATATCAAGATGCGCTGTATCTGTTCCGCCCTCTCCGTCAGAGATCGTATAGGTCGCCTGAGGCATATCGGCTGTCGAATTGGCCGCCGGTGTAAAGGTGTAGGCACCGTTGCTTGCAATGGTAAGGTTACCCTCTGTAAGCTCTGCTGTCTGCCCTGCCGTATAGGTAGT
>FXBE01000203.1_pt1 | contig 10768 bp, 10 predicted proteins | sample 5335311 | NCBI WGS metagenome assembly FXBE01 (sample SAMEA103928390, study PRJEB20085) | sediment metagenome | biome: marine biome; feature: hydrothermal vent; material: sediment | place: Atlantic Ocean | collected 2013-08-06T02:46:56 | depth 0.05 m | reverse complement strand
TTTTATACCATGTTCCATCTCGAACCCCAAAAGAAGCGCAATGTGCAGGTCTGTAAGACCCTCTCCTGTAAACTCTGCGGATCGGACGAAATAGAAAAACATTTGCAGGATAAAGATGTGACTATTGTCCCTGTGGAGTGTCTCGGTTCCTGCGGTACCGCACCGGTGATGCAGATAGAAGATGTCACCTATGAAGAGCTTACGCCTGAAAAAGTGGATGCCATTCTGAAGGAGCTCAAATGAGAGAGTGTCAAATCGTATCTCGTAAATTTGGGCTTGAGAACAGCCATACTCTGGAAGTGGCAAGAGCGAATGGTGCTTACAAAGCCCTTGAAAAACTCAAAGCCTATACCCCAACTGATATTATTCAAATCATCTCTGATGCAAACCTGAGAGGAAAAGGGGGCGGGGGTGCTCCGGCAGGCCCCAAATGGAAACTCATGCCCCAGGAGAGTGACAAACCCTCATTCCTGGCTGTGAACTGTGACGAATCCGAGCCGGGCACTTTTAAAGACAGGCAGATCATTTCAAAAGATCCGCATCTTTTGATAGAAGGCATTCTCATCACCTGTTATGCCATCAGGGCAAAACATGCCTACATTTATATACGCGGAGAGTATTATCAGTATCAGAAAATTCTGCAGGCTGCCATCGACGAAGCGTATGAAGCAGGATTGCTGACAGACTGTGACATTACCATCCACCGCGGTGCCGGTGCCTACATTTGCGGAGAAAAGTCGGCATTGCTGGAATCAATGGAGGGTAAACGAGGTCATCCGAGACTGAAACCCAAACAGAAGGAGCCTGAGTGGTATTTCGGCAATCCGACGCTGGTGAACAATGTGGAGACCATTGCCACGGTTCCTTTTATAGTGCAGAACGGTGCGGATGCCTACAGAGCGTACGGGACAGAACAGAGTCCGGGAACACTGCTTTTTGCCATGAGCGGGCATGTGGAAAATCCGGGTGTCTATGAAGCAGAGTTCGGTACTTCTATGATGGAATACATCAATCACTACGGAGGCGGTATCAGGAACGGGAAAAAACTCAAAGCAGTCATCCCCGGCGGTGTCTCCTGCGGGGTCTTGACTGCCCAGGAGGTTGAAACACTCACCCTGGACTATGAAGCGCTGCGCAGTGTCGGTTCTACCTTGGGGACCGGAGGTATGATCATTATGGATGAAGATACCTGTATGGTGACCGTACTGAAGAATATCCTTGAATTCTACCATGAAGAGTCCTGCGGACAGTGTACCCCCTGCCGTGAAGGTACGGGATGGGTCGACAAACTGGTAGGGAAAATACTGGATAAACGGGGGAGCAAAGCAGATATTGACAAACTGCTGGAAGTGGCTGACACGATGAACGGAAAGACCATCTGTGTCTTCGCGCCTGCGGTCGCAACCGTGATCGTTTCTTTCATCAAACGTTTCAGAGATGAATTTGAGGAAGCATTATGAGTGAAATGGTAGAAGTGACCGTTGACGACCGCAGCTATAACGCCGAGAAAGGTTCACTGCTGATAGACCTGCTGATCAAAGAAAAGATCAAGGTACCGTATTTCTGCTACCATGAAGCGTTGGGCGCAGACGGGAACTGCCGTATGTGCATGGTGGAGATAGAAGGACAGAAACGACCGCAGATCGCCTGCGATACTTTGATAAAAGAGGGGATGGAAGTCCGTTCAAAAGGCGAGAATATCGAAAAGGTCCGTACCGATATCCTGGAACTTGAACTCATCAACCACCCTGTGGACTGTCCTGTCTGTGACCAGGCAGGAGAGTGTTCGCTTCAGGATTTCTATATGGATTACGGGCTGCATGATTCAAAGATCAGCATTCCAGAAAAAGTGAAAGGTTTGAAAAAAGTGGACCTTGGCGCCAATGTCATGCTCGATCAGGAGCGCTGCGTCCTTTGTGCCAGATGCACCAGATTCACAGACAAGATCACCCACAGCCATGAACTGGGGATCATAGGCCGTGGAGACCATGCCCGTGTCAGTATTATGCCCGGCAGAGAACTCTCCAACCCCTATGCGATGAATGTAGTGGATCTTTGTCCGGTAGGGGCGTTGACCTCCAAAGATTTCAGATTCAAACAGCGCGTCTGGTTCCTTAAAACGGTCAATTCCGTCTGTCACGGCTGCGCAAAAGGCTGCAACATTTACATTGACCACAATAAAATGAAGTACCAGGACGATGTCATTTACAGGTTCAGACCTCGAAGAAATGATGATGTCAACGGTTTCTTTATCTGTGATGAGGGCCGGCTGAGTTACAAAGCTTTACAGGAAAACCGACAGAAAAAAATGATCCTGAAGCAAAAAGAGATATCAGAAAATGAAGCGGTTGAAGGATTTCGTCGACTTCTGGATATCTATAAAAAGTCTGTCACCGTTCTGATCGATGCAAATCTCTATACAGAAGAGATAGAAGCGATCGCAGCATTCGCCAAAACAATAGGTGCGACTCTTCATGCACCGCTTGATGTTTACAGAGATGAAGATTTCCGGGATGATATGCTTAGATCTGCAGACAGAGCAGCGAACAGTAAAACCATTGAAAGTTTGAATATCGATACCACACTTCCGACCAAAAGCGGATTGCTGATCAATTTTAACCATCCCCAGACTTTTGAGTCCGATGCCTTGGTCAACTTCGCTACACATCAGCTCGATCGGGGAGATCTTATCCTGCCTATAGCCACCTATGCAGAATCTTCCGGCCATATTCGCAATGAAGACGGTATCAGCCAGTATTGTGAAAAAGCCTTGCATATGAACGATCCTGCGCCTACGGTGATAGAGTGGCTTGAAAAGGTTGGGTCATGAGTACAGCATCGATAGTCATTGCCGTTCTCTCTTTTGTATTGGGTGCTTTGCTTGCACTCTTGACCATTCCCGTACTTGTCTGGCTTGAAAGACGTATTGCCTCTCTGGTTCAGGACAGACTGGGTCCGAACCGTACCAATGTCTTTGGTTTCCGTCTGGGAGGTGTGGTGCAGTCTTTTGCCGATGTGGTAAAACTTCTGCTGAAAGAGGAGTATTATCCTTCACACATCAAAACGGGAAGATGGCTCTTTATGCTGGGTCCAGTCATTACATTCTCAGCAGCACTGCTGGCATTCATGGCTATTCCTTTTGCGGATACACTTCATATAGACGGTGAAGCACTGAGAGTGCAGGCACTGCCTATAGATTACGGGGTTTTCTGGTATTTGGCCATTGGTGCCATAGGGGTACTGGGTGTGATATTCGGCGGCTGGCTTTCTCACAACAAGTATGCACTTTTGGGTACGGCACGTGCCGGCTCTATGGTGGTCTCTTATGAGTTGCCTCTGGGCTTGAGTATTCTCTCTTTCATTGTTACCTACAATACCATAGACTTTAATGCCATGGTACAGTGGCAGAGCGGTACCTTTTTCGGTTTCCTGCCTGCCTGGGGTATTTTGGTACAGCCATTGGCAAGTATTATTCTGATCGTCGCACTTTTTGCAGAAACGAACCGTAACCCCTTCACCGTCGCCGAAGGTGAAAGTGAAATTGTTGCAGGGTATATGACAGAACACACAGCCATGAAATTCGCCATGTATTTCATGGGTGAATATGTGGCAATGAACACGGCTTCAGCCGTGATCATCACCGTGATCTTCGGAGGCTATCAGCTCCCCTGGGTCTCTACAGAAATGATACTGGAACACTTTTCTGTGTTTGCCGCGGCCCTGATGGTATCGGTGCCGGTCATTGTCACATTGCTCATTAAATGGATGAGGAAGAACAATACCGTACGTCCGACAGTCAGCACCGATAGCGGCAGAAATTTTGAAACAAAGGTCCTGACCATCGCACTCCTCTCTATGACCGCCCTGATAGAAGTCATCCTGCTCTATCTGGCCTTTTTTGCAGATTCCGCTTTGGCAAATTCGATCACAGTGATGCTGTTCCAGATCGTTGTATTTGTCGTGAAACTGATGATGTTCAATATCTTCTTTATTCTGATCCGCTGGACCGTACCGCGGTTCCGTTATGATCAGATACAGCATTTGGGATGGGTTTATCTTTTGCCGCTCTCACTGCTCAATCTCTTTATCACAGCGATCATCGTTGTAGGAGTAACCCCTTGAATCAAAATATAAAACAAAATATAACCGTTATACCCAGATACGGGTCTTCGTTTAAAGACAAACTTTTTCTGCCTGCTATTTATGACGGTGTCAAGGTCACGTTCAAACACCTTTTTGACAATGTCACAGACATCAATGCAGTCGATACGCTTGAATATCCGGAGGAACAGCCCACAGATATTACAGACCGATACCGAGGATTGCACAGATTGACACACCGGACGGATGATACTGTTGCCTGTGTGGCCTGTTTCATGTGCGCAACCGCCTGCCCGGCAAACTGTATTTTTATTGAAGCGACAGAGCGGGAAGACGGAAGTGATGAGAAGATGCCAAAGTCATTTTTCCTCGATACGCTTGAATGTGTCTTCTGCGGTTACTGTGTGGAAGCCTGCCCCTGCGATGCCATTCGTATGGATACAGGCATTTTCTCATTGACAGGGAACAGCAGAGAAGATTTTGTATTGAACAAAGAGCAGCTTTTGGCGAACAAAGGTGCTTTTGGAGAGGAGATTTCCTGTGCTAGAGGTTAGTATATTTATTATTTTGGCTCTTTTTATGCTTGGCGGAAGTATTGCCATGATCACCAACAAGCAGACCGTTTTTTCCGCTTTCGGTTTTTTGGTGACCATGATAGGCCTTGCGGGCATGTTCGCACTTTTGAACAGCCAGTTCCTGGCCATTGCACAGATCATGGTCTCGGTCGGGGCGGTAGTGGTCCTTTCTATGCTTACGATCCTGACGGTCAATTCCAAAGAGGAGAACCTGCCCCGGGAACCCCATAAATACAAATGGATCATGCTTTCCGTTCTGCTGGTCACACCGTTTACCGTTTTGCTTTACAAAACACTGCTCATCCTGCCTGAGCACTTCCGTTCTATCGGAACGATCAATTCAAAGGTGATGGGAAAACTTCTCTTCTCGGAATGGGTACTGCCTTTTGAGATACTTTCTGTTTTACTCCTGTCGGCGATGGTGGGTGCCATTGTTATTGCAAGAAAAAAGAAAAGAAGGCCCAAAAATTTAAAAGAGAGGAGGCACTCATGAACCCTAATATGTTCTATCTTCTGGCTTCCATACTTTTCAGTATCGGACTCATAGGAGTGGTAAGCAGAAAAAATCTTTTTATACTCTATATGTCCATTGAACTGATGTTGAGTTCGGTATCTCTGATCCTTGCGACACTCTCCAAAGTGCTTGGTAATGCGAACGGATCGGTCATGGCATTGCTGATCATTGGTGTCATCGCAGCAGAGGCAGCGGTATTCCTGGCCATGATAGTCAGTCTCTACCGGGCAAGGAGAACACTGGACAGTGATACTTTCAACGCTTTGAGAGAGGGGGCCTTTAATGATTAACTGGATCGTTCTACTGCCTTTTCTCTCTTCTCTGATCATGGGGATCGTTTATCTGTCAAATACAAAAGCCAAAAGGTTTGCTTTTTATACGATTGTCGGTGTGGGAACACCGCTTGTCATGACGCTGCTTTCTTTTGTTCTGACTTATCAGCTCATGAACGGTGCTGAGACGATTCATGGCAGAGTGATGGAATGGATCAATATAGGTGATTTTAACATTTCCATCGCTTTTATGGCAGACCGGCTCTCTGCAGTCATGATCTCTTTCATCACATTCATCGGAATGCTCATCCATATCTATGCAGTAGGGTACATGAAAGAGGAGGAAGGCTATGGCAAGTTCTTTGCTTATTTCAATCTTTTCATGGGCAGTATGGCACTGCTTGTACTCTCTGATAATCCTATCATGATGTTCATAGGTTGGGAACTGGTCGGTCTCTGTTCTTATCTGTTGATCGGTTTTTACCATCAGGACAGAGCCAATATCAAAGCGGCGAACAAAGCTTTCATTCTGAACAGAGTAGGGGATTTCGGATTCATTATGGCGATCTCAATGCTTTTTGCCGCATTGGGAAGTTCAGGATTCACTTTTGCCTCCATCCAGGCCAATATCCATACCCTGAGCCCGGGAATGATGACACTCATCGGTTTTCTTCTCTTTGTAGGCGCCATGGGTAAATCCGCACAGATCCCGCTTTATGTCTGGCTGCCCGATGCGATGGCTGGTCCGACGCCGGTATCTGCACTCATACATGCGGCAACCATGGTCACCGCAGGTGTCTATATGGTCGCCCGTTACAGTTTTCTCTACGTGGAGATCCCCGATGTGGGACTTTTCATTGCGACCATCGGTGCGGCTTCGGCACTTTTTGCCGCCGTTATCGCCTGCTACCAGTCCGATATCAAAAAGATCCTTGCCTATTCGACGATGAGCCAACTTGGCTACATGTTCATTGCGGTAGGACTTGGTGCCTACTCTGCGGGTATCTTCCATGTCTTTACCCATGCTTTCTTCAAAGCGCTTCTCTTCATGGGTGCGGGAGCGGTGATCATCGCTCTGCATCATGAACAGAATATCTTTAAAATGGGTGCTTTGAAAAAACGCCTGAAGCTGGTCTATATTACGATGCTCATAGCCACTTTGGCCATAAGCGGTATTCCTCCGTTTGCAGGATTCTTCTCCAAAGATGCCATTCTGGTCACAGCTTTTGCTTCAGAACATTATATGATCTGGGGTGTGGGGACGTTGACAGCAGGTCTGACGGCATTTTATATGTTCCGTATGCTCTTTATCGTTTTTCATGGTGAGGAGAAAGAAAAACATACGCTTAAAAAACTTCCTTCTTCCCTGACCCTGCCTATGGTGATCCTGGCGATCGGTTCCGCCACAGCAGGTTTTCTGGGTGTCAATGAAGCGTATGGCGGAAATGCGTGGATCAATACTTTTCTCTCCCTGCCGGATATAAAAGTGCATCTCAGCCATGCCACAGAGTATATGCTGGGGGCATTGAATGTTATCCTGGCTCTTGCAGGGATGGCTCTGGCATACAAACTTTTTGCCCATCATGCCAAAGCGCCGGAAGCCGATACACTTTGGAGAAATATGGTGATCCACAAGTTCTATATTGATGAGATCTATGAATTTCTGATCGTGAAACCCTTACTGTTGATGAGCCTGCTGATCGCCAAAGTGATCGATCCCAAAATATTTGACGGGTTCATCAATCTGAATGTCTGGTTCTACCGAAAAGCCGGGTTTGTGTTTGGCAGACTTCAAAACGGAAAAGTCCGCTACTATGCACTGTATATACTCACAGGGGTTTCTGTTATGTCCTACTATATGCTGATGAAACTGGGGGTGGGATAAATGAAAGATCATATCTTGACACTCATTATCTTTCTTCCGCTTTTTACTGCTGTGGTCATGGGTGTATTCAGAGTAAAGACAAGTGTGTTGAAAACAGGTTCATTCCTCTCCTCCGCTGTAACGCTTTTATTGGTACTCTGGCTTACGCTGCATTTCGATCCCCATGGCAGTATGCAGTTCGTCAAAAACCTTCCCTGGATCCAAAATACAGGGATAAGCTACTATCTTGGAGTGGATTTTCTCTCTTTGACAGTACTCATTCTAATCACCTTGCTGATGCCGCCGCTCTATCTTTACATGAAACATGAAGAGCGAAAAGGGTACTGGTACAATATGCTGCTGCTGCAGACAGGGGTCACAGGGGCTGTACTCTCCCTGGATCTGGTACTTTTCTACCTTTTCTGGGAAACGATGCTGCTTCCGATCTTTATTATGATCGGTAAATACGGTAACGGGATGCACAGGTACAATGCCATGAAGATCCTGTTGATCACTGTTCTTGGTTCCATGAGCATGCTTTTCTCTATTCTCTATCTGGGATATATGCACTATGAGACCACAGGGGTTTGGAGTTTTGCATTGCATGATCTGACTACGATCGACTTTAATGCGAAAACCTCCATTATTCTGGCTGCAGGCTTCCTGCTTGCTTTTGCCATCAAGATCCCGCTGGTCGGATTCCATACCTGGATGGCGCCGGCCTATGGTTCAGCGCCGACACCTGCGGTGGTCATCATGTCTTCCATTATGGCAAAACTGGGCATATACGGTATCTGGAGATTTGGATTCGGGCTTTTTGAAACCACACTGATCTACTATGCCCCATATATCATCGTTTTGGCACTGATAGGTCTGATCTACTATGCTGTACGTGCCATTAGCGAAGAGAATCTGCGAAAAATGTTTGCCTACTCGTCGGGTTCGCATCTCTCGCTCATTGCACTGGGTCTATTTTTGACCAATATCTATGCCTGGAGCGGCAGTCTCTATCTTATTGTCACCCATGCCCTGGCATCCGCGGGGATGTTCATTATGATCGGTTTGACCTATAAACGGTTTAAAACCGTACAGATCTCTGATCTGGGAGGTATAGCGCACAAAGCACCGGTCTTTACTTTCTTTTTTGCTTTTTTTGCGCTGAGTATTGCAGGTCTGCCGGGTACAGGAGGTTTTGTAGCGGAGCTTCTGATTATCATCGGGGCGTTCAAAACCAGTTTCTGGATAGGTTTTTTTGCAGCGACCACAATGCTGGCTGCTATGCTCTATGTGTTCTGGATGTTACAGCGTACACTGTTCGGTCCGGACAATACTGAGGTTGAATTTCAAGATCTTGGTGTAAGAGAGATGATCATGCTGCTTCCGCTGGTACTTCTGCTCCTGCTGACAGGGATCGCACCGTCACTCTTCACGCCAATGTTCGAACCGCAGCTTTCTGTTTTCCTGCAGGCAGCACTGCATGCCATGGGAGGTCTATGATGCTTAGTCAATTTTTGTATGCCCTGCCTATGGCCATTGTTGTTATCGGTGCTTTTGTTCTGATGCTGCTCTCAAACAGCCATATAACATTGAAGCGGCTTAATTTCATCACTGTCTTTTTTCTTATGCTTTCGCTGATCCTTCAGTTTTTTCTGGTAGGAGAGAAAGAGAGTACTTATCTTTTTGAAACTGTTTTCGGCAAAAGTTTTATTTTAGATGATTTTGCTTCCATATTTGATTTTATGTTCACTATCGGTGCCATGCTGACCCTGCTGATCAACAATGAATATTTTAAGAGCAGACGCTACTTTTCAGGAGAGTACTTTTCTCTTATCCTCTTCTCTGTATTCGGGATGATGATGCTTTCCCATGCCCATGAACTGCTCACCGCATTCATAGGGCTTGAAATTGCATCGCTCAATATCTATGCCCTGGTCGGGTACCATAAAAACAGAAAAGTCTCTGCGGAAGCGATGATGAAATACATTGTACTCGGTTCCATGACAGGGGCATTCTATCTGTTGGGAACAGCGCTTATCTATGCCGCTGCAGGTTCAACTTTATTTACTGATATTGCTGCCTATGTGCATGGTACGGATCTTCAAAATATCAATATACTGATCATCGGTGCCACATTTATCATGGTGACCATACTGTTTAAAATCGGGGCGGTTCCTTTCCACTCCTGGGTACTGGATGTCTACCACGGAGCGCCGTATCCTATTACGATGTTCATGGCTTCCATCTTCAAGATCGCTATTTTTGCCATTGCTCTGCGTCTCTATCTGGTTATATTCGCACCCATTAACAGTTTTTGGACCGAGATACTTCAGGTAGTGACCATTATGACACTGATCGGCGGTTCCTGGCTGGCGATCAATCAGACGCTGGTAAAAAGAATGCTTGCAGGTTCCTCCATCGTTCACAGCGGCTATTTGCTTATTGCCATCTCTTCCATTGGTCTGGATTCGGATATCGCGGCACCTGCGGTCATGTTCTATCTGATCGCCTATTTTCTTTCTGCCGTCGGTTCCTTCGGTATTTTGAGTTTTATTTCGAGTACAAAGAAAAAACAGATGACTTATGATGATTTTAAAGGTTTTGCACAGAAACGCCCCTACATGGCGATCATGATGAGTATTTTTATGCTTTCTCTGGCAGGTTTTCCCTCAACCATAGGTTTTCTCGGAAAATTTTACATCTTTACCGCAGCCATTGAGTCCGGTCAGCTCCTTCTGGCAGGACTTGGGATATTGATAGCATTCATTTCGGTTTACTATTATTTTAAACTGATCGCCATGATGTATTTTTACGAATCAGATGAGGAACAGAAAAAATTTCCGGTCAGTATCAGTACCGTACTTATCGTCATTATCTCGCTCGTGATCATCTGGGGAGGCATAGGTACTTCGCTCATCCCGTATGTTCCCGGTGCTGACGGTTTCATCGATATTGCAAGACAGGCTATCGGATCGTTAAAATAGCAGTGCTTCCTGATTCTGTTAGAGGTGCCTTTAATACGATTCAGGTTAAAATAAAAGAAAAGGAGAATATATGAAAGAAAAAATTGAAAAAGTCATTGACAAAATAGAATCATCAGAGAAGATCCCTTCTGAAAGCAAGCCTTTGATCATACAAAAGATCAAAGAGTGGAGAGAAGAAGAGAATGCAGTAAATGATATTGCGATAAAACTTGAGAACTGGTGGATGGAAGTAGAACCGATCTTTGCGGAAATGGGTCTTGTTTAAGTATTGATGGAGTGTTATACACAATATACTTATGAAAAAAAGTGGTCAAAGACCACTGAAAAGGAGGCACTTCGGATCATAGAAGAGGAGATGCCGGAAACGGATCCAACGGGTACATTGCGTTATATTGTATCTGAGATCAAAAAAGGAAAAACCATTACACTTGGAGACTGCCGATTTAAAGCTGCCAATCAAT
>FXBE01000202.1_pt1 | contig 10788 bp, 9 predicted proteins | sample 5335311 | NCBI WGS metagenome assembly FXBE01 (sample SAMEA103928390, study PRJEB20085) | sediment metagenome | biome: marine biome; feature: hydrothermal vent; material: sediment | place: Atlantic Ocean | collected 2013-08-06T02:46:56 | depth 0.05 m | reverse complement strand
ACTTTACAGGCTGCATGATGGCGAAATTAGCGACGCATCACTTTTAATCGCACCCGTTTAACTGGAACGACTTTCAGTCGTTCGTAAAACAACCTATGGACTTTCAGTTCATAGTGGTTGAGTATAACTTGAGCGAGCGCCATGTCTTTCAAAGGAGCTTGCCTAAGTTAACTGAATAATTTTACTATATATGCTAAGCAGCATATAGTATTATATAGGTGCGTTCCGGATGCTGGATCGCGTACTAATTGTAATTTACATTGAACCTTAGGAGTTGATTATGCCTTTTATCCCTTTCATTGTCGGCGCAGCTGTCGGCGCAGTCGTTACTTATGTCGTTAAAGACGACTCAAGCATGCAATTGGTTAAAGACACAGGTGGTAAAGTCACAGGTAGTGTTGGTGCTGTAACAGGTAAGATTACTGGCATGTTTAAGAAAAGCAAAGATGAAATTGAAGAAGTAGCTGATGATGCCAAAGAAGCCGTAGAGGATGCTGTAGTAGCTGCATAACAGAGCTGCAGCATTAGGTATCATGTCGTTTACTCTTGTATGCGGCGTGATATCCGTTTATGCCTGGGCATCCGTAATCGGCATATGAAACCAATTGCCGAGTGTGCGGGAGTATCCTCCTTGTTGAAGCAAGCTCATCAGTGTCCTGCCTTATTACACAATAATTCCTAATACCTTCCTCTACGTTACAGCCTGATGGGATTCCTCTGATAGTCTCTGGCCCCCAGCAGCTTTGCTGGTAAGCCTTTTACGGATAGGGTAATGCCGGCTTGTGTTTGACCAGCTTTCGGTATCTTTTAGCATCTTCCTGCTTTAACAATGTTGTGGTGACATAGTGCCTTCTCCTTCCGGCACTATGCAGGAATAGTCTCCCGGTCTGCATCAGAAGCTTCAGGGTGCATTACAGACTGGTAGGTAGCGTCAATGGCGCCATCTTTGTGCTGATTGGAAAAACGTTTAATGAAGATGGCGGCGGCGGCACCCGCCAGAAAACCGACCGGAATTGCCGCGAGGTGGACTCCAGGGATGGGTATTGCTGCGGCAAGGCGCATTACTTTGGCTCCGGTTAAGACGCCGAGCTTAGCGGATGCCCAAGACGTACTTCCTTCATAAACACCCGTGGAGGCAATGTCCGAAAGCACAGTTTTGTTAGCCAGAGGGGCGCCTCGTGTGATATGTCCGAGTGCTGTGAAGCCTACGGCGCTAGCGGTATCCATTGCAATAAAGATCGGCCCCAGCATGACACTACTCGACCCTTGAGACGCAATAGTAGAGGTCCCCGAGTGTTGTCCGGAGGTGCCGATGTAGTCGTGGAAGAATCCGGAAAAATCCATGGTTGGACGACCGTAATTGGCATACACCCCTTGCCCGGTCGTAGAAAATAAGGCCGTTGCTTTGCCCGCCACGGTGTCAGGAAGTATGTCCCATTCCAGCTTTGAACCCGCCTCGTCGGCAAGCTTCCAGGCTTCATCTCTTGATAGCACCTTTCTATCCCCGCCAGAGCCTGTCAGATGAATCTCATCAGGTAGGTCGTACTTGGTCAGATAGGTGTCACCGGTTGTATTTTTGAGTGCCTGTAGTTCAGGTGGTAGAGCGCTCAGGTGAACGCCAATGGTTCTGGCGGCTAGTCTTTTTCGGATGACGCGATTTGCGGGTAGCCCGATTTTGGTATCTTTACCTACCTTGTTGTTCTCTTCGTTGTCCAAGGCTGCTCCATCACAAATTTGCTTGAGGTCTTCTGTGGCATTTTCAAACTGATTGCTGGTGTCTGTCATAAGATTAAGTTTGGACGACAATCAGGCGGTCTTGCTGTTACTGGCTTTTTGCTTAGGCCTCTTTGCCACTCTCTTAGGACTTCCTGCCACTCTTTTAGGATGTTTTGCCACTTTCTTAGGGCTATCAGGTTTAAGTAGGGAGGCGACAAAATCAACCTCATCTTTAAATTGAGGTACTGGAGGAATATCCCAGGCTGTTCCGCTGATACGGGCGAGTATATTCGTCATCCAGGGCTTGTTTGATTGTGCTTTATGTAGCGTGAATTGATAATTATCCTTATCAGCATCACCTGATATTTCAAATCCATCCACAGTAACGATAATCGGCTCTTTTTCTCCATAAAGTGTGACTTTCACATAAGCCGTACGTTTGTTGAGGTTGAAAGAAATCTTCGAAAACTTTGCAATGCCTTTTAATACAACATTAGCAACTCCTGAGATAAGTATCTTAGGTGTTAATTTAATTCCTAATTTTATGGCTCCTTGGAATAGATTGCTTTTTAAGAGCTTGCTTTTAAAACTCATTTTGTCTCTTCCTCCTGTGATCTGCGTTAACGAATTCATCAAACCAAATTTCATTGTTACGATTAACAGAAAAACTAAAATATCGTTTCAGTAAATCGGTGCGGAACCCTAAGCGAGCTTTTCGTGGACCGTCATCTTCTAACGCACACCTGATAACGATTCTAGTAATAAATGGTTACTGTGGCTCGAATTAAAGCTTGTTTAAGTAACAAGCTAAATTCTTGATACCGTATATGTAGCGCCTCTGTACTTTTTCTAATCTAGAATTACCAGGCTCTGTATATTCGTCCTCCCAGATATATTATCTTGAAGCATCCGAAAGGTAAACAAGAGCAAGGGTAAATGCACTAAATATAAGAACAAAGAGTCTTATGGATTCATAGGTCTTAGTATGTGCGGGATCGACGTCAGTGGCATCCTCTATGCTGCTCTCCGTACCGCCTTTGTGACAAGCCACAGTCCCAAACACGCGAACCTCGCTATCTCAATTGAGACAGCGAGTCAATAGTAGTAAATGTAGAATTCAGGTGGTGCACTGATGGTGAACGCGCCTTCCTTGTGCATAACCACCCACGTGTCTTCTACCTGTGGTTCATGTGGGCTGGGGGGTCCAGCTGGCTCCTCCGGGGGAGGATCCTTTGTCGGGGTCTTCTTGGTCTGAATTCTTCCCCCAACTCAAAAGAGCCGGCAACCCAAGCCCGAATCCTTTTCCGGGCTTCTGGTCGAGATCATTATCGAGATCTTCTTTATCAGATTCCTCGTCGGGATCTTTATCGACCCCAAGCTTGCGCGCGATGATGGCATCGACACTGTAGGGACCAGGCCCTTTAACGATTAGCCAGAAGAAGATAATGATATACAGCACCTGAGGCAGATACAGGAGCCAATCCAACCAGTCGAGGGGGCCAAGTCCTGGCGGAATCACATAGGGAATCTCAACCGTTACAAGAGCTACAAACATCGCGAAAGCCAGCGCGATGGAGAAGAATGTCGACATGAACCCGATGGTTAGAAGTGCTCCGCCGTAGAATTCAACCGAGGCCAGAAAAAGAGAAAGGAATTTGGGAAATGGTAAGCCTGTCGCAATCATGGCGCCTAACAGGGCTTTCCAATGCGCTGCCGTGAACAGCTTGTTCCAGCCGGAAATCGCAAAAAATAGTCCCATTGATATCCGCGCCATCAACGCTGGAAACCACTCCCAGCGTGGTTCACCCTGTAATACTATGCGTGTTAAGTATTTCACTCGCTGCATAAAACTGAAAGGCTCGGCTTCGTTGCCAGGCTCTTTGGGGTCAATCAAGTGGGAGCCTTCAGTAAATCTCGCAATCCATTTCCGTGCGGCCAAGTCAACGGTCAAAACCAGTGCCGCCATAAACCAGTATCCTGTTGCCATCGAACCTATTAGCGCGAGGATGGCCAAGATACTCAGGGGCGACTTGAACCAAGCTTGCTCGAATAGATAGCGAGTGCGCAGCCAGTTGTACGTGCTGTAGCCAATTATCGGTAATGAAATGAGGATCAACGAGGGATAAGACAACGTCGCTCCGACCGCCGTCAGACCTAATGCAACGCGCGCAGCAATCGTCGAGTGCTTTATCTGCACAAGATCGCCAGTCGCCAAGACTGCGGGATCCTGTTCCACGGCGTCGGGATCCGATGCGTCTAGAATTGCTTTAGAGAGACGCTTGCGACGAAAGCGCTCTTGTACCAGTCCTATCAGACCTCCCCCAGCTACAGCCAGAGGCACAACAATGACGAAAGGAATCATGCAAATCTCCCGAGTGTGGTGGTTTTCAATATAGTGTAGCGTGACATAGGTTAACATATGCTTACACATATTTGTTTAACCCAGGTTAATTAACATCAGGTTTAATTCCATACAACAAGCTAGACAACCTCGTCCGATAAACCTATACGAAAATGCTGTGCGTTATGTGCTTGCGGGCGGATTGGATTACGGATCGGTGTTTAAGTTATGTCTCACGATGGGTGAGGCATTTCTTTCCACCTTAACCAGATACAGGCATAATTAAGCTTCATTTTAAAGTGTAACCTGCCGTGCTTATACAAATTTTAATGTTTGGTGGTGGTTTAGTTTTTGGCGTAAAAAATAACAAAGTTCGCCAGAAACTCCAGTCAATAAAGTCTCAAAATAAAAACCAGGTACTAAAACCAACATCATCCAGGCTGCCCCAGAAAGTTAAAACTGGTTTACTGGGGGCTAAAAAGGTAATTAAGATCTCGATGAGCGGCGGCGGGCTGCGCCAGCAACAAATTAAACAGATGGCTTCTGTGGATGGGAATCATCAGTTGGATGTATCTGAAATAAAGCTGAATAGAAACATTAAAGGATCTATAGGTTTAATGGGGGTGTCTCTGGTAGGTACCTGGCTCTATGCCCCGTTGTTACCTATAGCGGGAGTTGCCACGCTTTATATTTTTATTCCTGTATTTAAAAAATTATTCCAAGACTTGAAAAAAAGGCAGATAACCACCGAGCTTATTGAGACTATTTCTGTTGTTAGTCTTCTAGCGACAGGCTATTTCTTTTTGGCTACTTTCATCACGTTTACAAGTTTGCTGTGTCAAAAACTGTTGACGCGAACCGAACAACACTCACATGAACAATTAATTAATAGTTTCAGCCAAAAACAACAATCTGTCTGGGTGATTAAAGGTGGCTCGGAAGTCGAGATACCTTTGGAAGATGTTCACCAGCAAGATGTTGTCGTGGTCAATGCTGGCGAGATTATTCCGATTGATGGCACGATAGCTGAAGGATTGGCGAGTGTTGATCAGCATAGCTTGACGGGAGAATCGAAACCGGTAGAGATAACAATTGGAGGAAAAGTTTTTGCCTCCACGTTGGTTTTAACCGGACGGATTTTAATTAGTGTAGAAAATACCGGCGTCAATACCAACGCAGCGAAAATCGGGTTAATCCTAGAGCAAACGCAGGAGTATAAAGAAAACCTGCGCTTGCGAGGCAAGCAAATGGCGGATGGTTTTATTGCACCAACCCTGGCTGTCGGCGGCTTAACGTTACCTTTGCTTGGCCCAAGTGCAGCGATAGCCGTTATCTGGAGTGCTTTTGGTTACAACATGAAACTGTATGGGCCGATTAGTGTATTAAATTTTTTACATATTATGGCTAAAAATGGCATATTGATAAAAGATGGGCGCTCACTGGAAATGTTGCAAAAAGTAGATGCCCTGGTTTTTGATAAAACCGGTACATTAACCATGGAGCAACCACAGCTTACTTATCTCCATCCAGTTGGGCCTTTCGATGAAGAGGCTATATTAACCTTCGCTGCGGCTGCCGAATATCGACAAACCCACCCCATTGCCAAAGCGATACTTGCAGCTGCTGAGCAGCGTGAGCTGGATTTGCCCGTCATTAAAGAAGCCGCATACCGGGTCGGATACGGTATTGAAGTGAAAATTGATACCAAGGTAGTGCAAGTAGGCAGTGCCCGGTATATGGAGCAACAGGGAATCCATTTTTCAAATGAGATTCAGACGCTAAAAAGAAAATCTGGCGCCAAGGGACATTCGCTCGTGTATGTTGCGGTGAATGGAGCGCTGGCTGGGGTGCTCGAATTACAATCTTGTATTCGCCCAGAAGCCAAAGAAATTATTAACTACGCAAAAGCTCAGGGTATTTCAGTTTACATTATCTCTGGTGATCATGAGCAACCGACTCGCGAACTCGCGAATGAATTAGGCATCGAACATTATTTTGCCGAAACACTACCTGTTAAAAAAGCGGAACTGATCGCGGAGCTACGCGAAAATGGGAAGTTTGTTGCTTATGTTGGTGACGGGATTAACGATGCTATCGCCTTAAAGCAGGCAAATGTATCAATCTCGTTAAGCGGAGCTTCAACTGTCGCCACGGATACTGCCCAAATTATTTTAATGGATGGAGATTTAAAAAAACTTAAATCGTTATTTGAAATTTCCAGATCCTTTGAAGCCAATATGCGCACCAATTATTTAACCTCAATGGTGCCAGGAGCGATCACTCTAGCGGGTGTTTTTCTCTTCCATATGGGGCTACTGGGTGGCCTGGTTGTCTATTACAGTTCAAAAATGGTGGGGTTGACGAATGCCATGTTGCCATTGGTGAAACATGAAAATAAGGAGGGCCTGATCAATTCGGGATCTGTGTTGCCTTTGTCACGGCATGACAGTAAGCAATAGGTAAAATAGATCAAGTCAAAGACTAGGTTTTATGTAACTACTCAGCCAACTACTATCAAGATACAGGAACATCATTTAGTTGTAGACCACGGAAGCTTAAAGTTAAGTATTTTTTTCAGGGAAGATGAGAGAGGCGCTGCCGATTCGCTTTCTGCTATGATTTCAGCGATTTGTTCTTGAATATCTTCAAGTTCGTCACTCAGTTCATTGGTTTTCGTTTGTAACTGTGCCTGTTTACGCCAAAAATCCCAAATAACTATTCCGCCAATCAGAATCAAAGAACCTGGTAAAATTGAAGTGCTCGCTAATTTACTTGAGGCTATTTTAATTGCAGTATTTTTGAGCATAAAATATCGTTAGACAATGAAGCAATGGCTGAAATAGTGTTACAACACCCTGCATAAAGGATATATGATTTATATCAAATAGTCGATATATGAAAAAAACAGATATATTATTAAAAAATAATGTGCGCGCTGTTTATCGCAGGTGTTAGCTCTTTACCTGAAGAAAAGGATTTAGCAGACCTTTCTAGGAATTGCTTTTTCCAAGGGCTAATTTGGTTTTGGGCAAGGTAATAGCGTTGTGATCACTCCGCAATACTCTGGTCTCCTTGTGATTACAGACTAGGTGCAGTCCATGTCATAGAGCGCGAAGAACCTATTAGGGGCGGCGTAGCAGTTATATTATGCGCTGTGTACTGCCACCTCGACTTCCTTTCCTGTGGTGCTAAGAATGCTACTGGCACGCTCCACTTCATCACGGGTGCCATGAACAACAAGCAAATACTTGTCCAGCTTGATTGCCGTTTCATAATGAATAATACTATTTTTGGGAATACCGATGCCGTATAGAGCTGCGCCCAGTGCCGTCAGACCTCCAGTAAAAACTGCCGTACTCAAGCCAGAGACAACGGTGGAAAGTAGCAGTCCTCCTGCTGTCAATGAGCCTGCGCCAGGAACACACATAAATGCGGGGCTAAATACTACGCCCCATAGACCGCCCCATAAGGCGCCGCGCTTCCCCCATAACTTCGACCGATCAAGCGCGTTGAAATAACCGAGAACATGTTCTTCTTTTTCATAATCTTTGCCTACAATAGCCAGTTTTTTCATATCAAAACCAGCATGGTCAAGATCCATAACTGCCTGCTCAGCTTCCTGGTGGGTGTTAAAAATGGCGATACAATTATTATTGTTACTCATAATACTTGTTCTCCTTGGAGGTAGGTGTTTTTAAGTATTACCTGACTATAAAGCATGTGGTTTGCGCAATATATATAAATGGATAATAATCTCATCAGTAAAGGAGTTTAATTATGATATATGGTGTTGTAACTGTCTTTGCGGTTTATGCTTCGGTAAGGCTTTATGAGCGTTTTAGGGAAACTGGCAAAGATTCATCCCGTGCTAAGGGCGTCAAGGAGGCTGCGAACTCAAATGCGTTAAAAACCGAATCAGCAAACATACTTGTCGAAACCGATGAAAATAAAAAAAACAAGCATTATTTAAAAATGAGCGGGGTATCCATAGGTCTTGCAACCGCTAGACTTTTCTATCCGCCCTTAGCGCTGCCCAGTCTTTTGGTCTTTACCTACACCGCTATCCCGTATCTCAGGCAAACAGAAAAGTCGCTGATAAAAGACAAAAAAGTCGATGGCTATGTGTTGTATAGCATTGCGGATATTATGATGCTTGAACTTGGAGCCTATGCCTCTGCATCCGTTGGTATTGGTTTATTGCACATGTCCAAATACATTTTGAGTAATGCCAAAGAACAAACCAAAAGGCAAATGGTGGATATCTTCAACCAGGAGCCGGACAAGGTATGGGTTTTAAAAAAGGGTATAGAAGTTCAGGTTTCCATTGATCAGGTCAAGGAAAATGATGTGCTGATCGTGAGTGCAGGTGACATTATTCCTGTCGACGGGGTGGTTACCGATGGTATAGCATCGGTTGACCAGAAGCTGTTAACCGGAGAATCTCAACCTACCGACAAGAGTACCGGTGACAGGGTATTTGCGTCGACCATGGTAATATCCGGGCGTATCAGTATTCTGATGGAAAAGTCAGGTCAGGAAACCATCGTTGCCAAAATTGCTGAAACTATTAATCACTCCATTGAATTCAAAGGCGGCCAGGAGCTGAAAGGCGAGAAATGGGCCGATTCCTTTACTTTTCCGACGTTTGTACTGGCATTTTCAAGCTGGCCGTTTTTAGGGCCTGTGGGTGTTGTAGGCATACTTTATTGTCATATTGCCAATACCATCAGAGTGGTTGCCCCCCTGGGGACGCTTAACTATCTTAAAATTGCCATGAAAAACGGTATTCTGGTCAAAGATGGGCATGTGCTTGAAGAGCTGACCCACATTGATACGGTCATTTTTGACAAGACAGGAACGTTGACCCAGGAAATCCCAGAAGTGGGTCATATTATCCTTTGTGATGACCAATACAGCGAGGATGATATTCTTTTTTATGCTGCGGCATCTGAACAAAAATCTGTACATCCAATTGCGAAGGCAATTCTCCAAAAGGCGCAAGAAAACGAACTGGAATTACCTCAAATTGAAGACTCAAGCTATGAAATAGGTTATGGCATCTCGGTTGAGATAGAAGGAAAAACCATCAATGTTGGCAGTAACCGTTTTATGCAGATGAAAGGTATCAAGATTCCGAAAAAAATTAATGACAGAATGGACGAGGTGCTTGCCATAGGGCATTCTGTAATTATGCTGGCGGTTGATTCAAAACTCCGAGGCATTCTCGAAATACACGTTACTGTCAGGCCGGAAGCGGAACAAACCATTCGTGCATTTAGGAAAAACGGCATCAAGTGTATGGCGATTGTATCGGGTGACAATGAGGCGCCTACCAAGGCTCTGGCCGACGCTCTGGGAATGGATAATTATTTCCATAGCATTCTGCCAGAAGAAAAGGCCAGAATCGTTGAAAAGATGCAAAAGCAAGGGAAGAAGGTGGCTTTTATTGGGGATGGTGTCAACGATACCATTGCAATGGAAAAGGCTGATGTTTCTATTTCCTTAAGTGGAGCCTCGACCATTGCAACGGATGTGGCAAAAGTTGTCATAATGGATGGTGACCTATTGCATATCCCTTATCTGCTTGAGCTTTCAAGGAAGCTGGATAAAAATCTGTCCAGAAGCCTTATTCTAAATATCGCCCCCAATGTGATTGCGCTCAATGGTGTCCTGTTTTTTCACTTTGGCATGTTAACCACTATGTTGGTCAGTCAGGCTCCGCTTGTCCTGGGTACTCTCAACGCAATATTCCCTGTTGATAGCAAATCCGCCCATTCCCCCGACTCCCTCGTTGACAATAAGGATAAACAGATGTTATCTGATAACACAGATTCGATTAAGGAGAATTCGCTGGTCTCTGTTCCATAAGCAGTCGGGTGGTTGCCTGTTTGTTCGTCATCGTCATGGTTGGTTAAAACTTTGAATTCAGCCAGCAAGGCTTTAGCATTATGATTTCACAACGGGTCGCGCAGCGACTCATTGTGGTTTAACTGGAACGACTTTCAGTCGTTCGTAAAACAACCTATGGACTTTCAGTCCAGTGGTTGAGTTCTCTACAGGATCACCAAACATAGTCTGTTTCTATATTCGGGTTCAATCTGAACACCCCTTCCAGTTAAAAAACAGATCCTTCGGTTCTGAAGTTCTTATCTGGTTGCTCCACATCAGTTGGAAATAAAACTCACCCGAAACAAGCGTATCGTATCTAGCTTGGTCTGCTTTAAAACAAGTCAGTGTGCTCCAGGTAATACTGATCTGGACGCATAGGAACATGCATGGAATAAGTTGAACAGTTATGACGCAGGATTTTTGTTTCTGATTAAAACGATCTCAATAGGCGCATAGATATAATGAATTGACCTACCCATCTCAACCCACGTGGATTACGTTGAGAGGGTAACCCCAACACAGAGCCATAATTGAGAGGATAGGTTATGAAAGCATTTATCGTAAAAGAGCAACGCATTGAAACAGTCACCGCCTTGGGTAGTGTCTTACCGATATCCACGACGGATCCGTATCCTGTCTACATGGGACTGGACGTGCATAAAAAAACCCTTGCTGTAGCAGTGGTTTTATTACGAGTGCATAGTAATACAGCTATTGGGAATTCTGCACGTTTCTATGCCCTTTGGGTGCAAGATGCCAATCCATGAATAAAGAGGTCCCCTTGGGCTGACTTTACCCGAATACTTGATTTTAGATCGATCAATTAAAGGCCCTTTTTACTT
>FXBE01000201.1_pt1 | contig 10810 bp, 8 predicted proteins | sample 5335311 | NCBI WGS metagenome assembly FXBE01 (sample SAMEA103928390, study PRJEB20085) | sediment metagenome | biome: marine biome; feature: hydrothermal vent; material: sediment | place: Atlantic Ocean | collected 2013-08-06T02:46:56 | depth 0.05 m | reverse complement strand
CCTCACGCTTCAAACCCTATTTAAACGAAGTTTAGGATAAAATATCAGTAATTTTAAAACAGGATAGTATTATGTCTAAAAAAATGGCGTCTGCACGTATATCAACGAAGAGTTCTGACCTTTTAATGCAGTTAAACAACTCACTTCCTTTCGATAAAGTACTTTATGCAGAAGATATAGAGGGCTCACGTGCACACGCGTATATGCTTTGTGAACAAGGTATCATCTCTAAAGAAGACTATGAGCAGATAGAAGCTGGTTTGTATGAGATACTGGGTGAAGTGGAGTCTGGTGTATTTAAACTAGATGGAGAGGATGAAGATATTCATATGGCGATTGAGGGCAGGCTGACTGAGAAGGTAGGAGATGCAGGAAAACGTTTGCATACTGCACGTAGCCGTAATGATCAAGTGGCACTGGACTTTAGACTTTATGTGCAGAACAATACCAAAGCCATTGCAGAATTACTTTTAGAGAACATAGAGACTTTACTAAAGGTAGCGGGGGAGAATTCTGAAACAATGCTTCCCGGTATGACACATTTACAACATGCACAGCCGATAAACTTCGGTTATCATATGATGGCGTATGCGAGTATGTTTAAACGTGATTATGAGCGTTTTATGAGCTCATATGAGCGCAATAACTATAGTCCTATCGGTTGTGCTGCTTTGGCTGGTACACCACACCCTATAGACAGACAGATAACTTCTGACAAGTTGGGCTTTAATGCTCCTACCTTGAACTGTCTTGATACGGTAAGTGACCGTGACTTTGCCTTGGAGATACTGTTTAATATCTCTACGATGATGATGCATATGAGTCGTTTGAGTGAAGAGCTTATCTTGTGGTCTGCTGCTGAGTTTAAGTGGGTGACACTGAGTGACAGGCATGCGACAGGGTCTTCCATCATGCCGCAAAAGAAAAACCCTGATATTCCAGAGCTGCTACGTGGAAAAACAGGCCGTGTCAATGGCAATCTTGTGGCATTGCTTACTGTGATGAAAGGCCTACCACTTGCTTACAACAAAGATATGCAAGAAGATAAAGAGGGTGTTTTCGACTCGGTAAGAACAGCATTGCTCTCTCTGCAGGTGCTCAATGAAATGATCGCAGATATGACGGTCAATAAAGATAACATGGAAACTGCCTGTATGATTGGACATCTCTGCGCAACGGATTTGGCAGATTACCTGGTAAAAGAAGCGGGACTGCCGTTCCGTGATGCGTACCATATTACCGGCAATGCTGTAAATCTGGCAGAAGAGAAAGGTTTGGATATATCTGAACTCTCTTTGGAAGATCTGCAAAGCATAGACGGACGTATTGGTGAAGGTGTGGTCGCACTGCTTGATAACAGAGCTTCTATGAATGCCAGAATGTCTGAAGGTGGTACAGCTACAAAAAGAACTTTGGATCAAGTGGAGAGTTTGAAGATTTGGTTGGAACAGTTAAAATAAAACTGGAATGCTCCTAAAACCATGAACAAAGCGGGCTAGTACAAAACCGAGTTGTGTCACAGTTTGCTTTTGATTTGTCATGGTGAATTTGTATTTATACCCTACGTTTATCTGGATTGTGATCGTGTATTGCATCAATGAGTTCTGAGATACGTTTGGCTCTGAATCTTTTTCCCTTAACTTTTGCTATGGGTTGATGTTTGCATACCTTGCATAAGTTTAGGCATTTTTTGATGACTACTTCATCGCAGGGGAATGCTTTGTTAAGCTTGTTTTGCAGCTTATTGAGTTTGGAGAATTTTTTACATATCTTGATCTTCATACTTTACTATAACATATTTAGATATAATCCCCAAAAATATTATAACGATGGAAACCTACTATGATACAACTTACCAATCTCTCTAAAAGCTTCGGTGGACAGACTCTCTTTCAGGATGTGAATTTCAAAATGCAATCTCAGCAAAAAATAGGTTTTGTTGGTCGTAACGGGTCAGGAAAATCTACGCTGTTTAAAATGATACTGGGTGAAGAGAGTCATGACAGCGGCTCGATAAGCATTCCTAAAAATTATCGCATAGGGGCATTGAAGCAACACCTTGTATTTACTGAACCGACGGTACGTGAAGAGTGTGCTTTAGTGTTGCCTGAAGATGAGCAGTGGAACTTCTATAAGATAGAGAAATTGCTTTTTGGACTTGGTTTTTCGGAAGAAGATCTAGATAAAGACCCTTTGAGCTTTTCCGGCGGATACCAGATACGTATCAACCTTGTAAAGCTCCTTGCGACTGAGCCAAACATGTTGCTACTCGATGAGCCTACAAACTACCTAGATATTATCTCTTTACGTTGGTTACGCGGGTTCATTAAAGCTTTTGATGGGGAAGTGATACTCATCACGCATGATAGAGACTTTATGGACTCAGTGACAACACACACGATGGGGGTGCAGCGTAAGGGCTTGCATATTGTGAGTGGAGACAGTTACAAGTATTACGGGACATTGGAAATGGCGGATGAGACGTATGAAAAAACAAAAGCCAACCAAGATAAAAAGCGTAAAGAGCTAGAAGAATTTGTGGCACGTAATAAAGCCAGAGCATCGACTGCAGCATTGGCGCAGTCTAAACAAAAAGAGTTAGACAAAATGGAAGAGATGGAAGATTTGAAAACAGATACAAATCTCTCTTTTAACTTTAATTACCAGGAGACACCTGCAAAAGTACTTTTCAGAGCCAATGAACTGGGCTTTGGGTATAAGCCTGAAGAACCTTTGTTTCAAAATATTACCTTTGCCATGGAGCGTGGGAAGAGACTTGCGATCATTGGTAAAAATGGAAAGGGTAAATCTACTTTGCTTAACTATATTGCAGGAGAGCTGGGTGAACAGCAGGGTAGTTTGGAGTTTCATCCCTCTACAGTATTTGCACACTTTGGACAGACCAATATTGAAAGATTGAATACTAAAGTGACCATTGTAGAAGAGATCGCATCTATGTCAAAAGAGATCGGTATCCCTCAGGCACGTAATATAGCAGGGCGTATGATGTTTTCAGGAGAACTTGGAGATAAAAAGATCGAAGTACTTTCTGGAGGAGAAAGAAGCCGTGTGATGCTTGGCAAGATCATTGCCACACCTGCAAATCTTCTTTTCCTTGATGAACCTACCAACCACTTGGATATGCAGTCTATTGATGCTCTGGCTGATGCTATAGACACTTTTGAAGGGTCACTCATTATGGTTACGCACTCAGAGATGTTACTGCATCGTCTTGCCGATGCACTTATCATCTTTCATAAAGGCGGGGCTGAGTATTTTGACGGAACCTATGCAGACTTTTTAGAGAAAATAGGCTGGGAAGAGGAAGAGGGTAACAATAAACCTAAAAAGAAAAAACCTAAAATAGATTATAAAGAGCGTAAAAAGTTACGTAAAGCAGTGACTAAAGAGAGAAATGAAAAGCGTAAACCTTATACGACAGAGATAAAACTTTGTGAAGAGAAGATAGAGAAGCTTGAAGCTGAAATGGATCTGAAAAATGTCGATCTTGATAACGCTTCCAATTCGGGAGACAATGACTTGATCATGGAGCTTTCAAAAGAGGTCGGTTTGGTGCAGCAGGAGATCGATGCATTTTTTGAAAGATTGGAAATTGCTACAGAATTGGATGAAGATATTGTGGCTGAGTATGAGGAAAAACTGTTGGAGATCGATGCATAAAGTGAAGGTGGGGTATCCACCTTGTCTGTATCTTAGATATTTTTTAGCGGATTTTCTCTAAAGTCATTCCATACTAATTTACCACCGCCTAACATATGAAAATGTAAGTGTAGAATCTCTTGGCCTCCATCTTCACCATTATTGGTGATGAGTCTGTATCCGTTGACATCTAAACCTACTTTATTTGCCACTTCCTGAGTGAAAGATGTGAGTCCTGCCATCATTTCAGGTGTTGTATTTTGAAAACAGTCAACATGTTGTTTCGGTATGATCAATATATGTACAGGCGCCTTGGGATAGAGGTCGTGGAAGGCTAAAAAATGTTCACTTTCGTGGACTGTATTGTTTGGGATTTCTCCGTTGACGATCTTGCAAAATATACACATGTTATTTTCCTTTTTATGTTTTATTTTTAACTTTTATAAAGTGATTATAACACAGTAAATAGTGAATAAATCCCATTATTAGTTACTTTTGGATAAAATCACGCTTATTACTGAAGATATATTGAGGATTCATGAAAGAATTAGAAGACAAAATCATTCAGGCAAAGAGCCTTGAATCATTGGAAAAAGTGCGTGTTGAACTTTTTGGGAAAAAGGGTGTTTTAGCAGCGCAGTTTGCTAAGATGAAAGATATCCCCGGACCAGAGAAAAAAGCCTTTGCTGAAGGTTTAAATAAAAACAAAGCGGCACTTCAGGCAAAATTTGATGTCCATTACGAAGCACTTAAAGCAGAAGAGATAGAACGTTTGCTTAAAGCGGAATCGATCGATGTATCGCTTTACGGACCATTGGCACAAAAAGGTGCATTGCATCCTGTGATGGAGACCATGGACAAGATCATTGACTATTTTGTAGCATTGAATTTTGCCGTAGAGTCAGGTCCTATGGTAGAAGATGATTTTCATAACTTTGAAGCGCTGAATCTTCCAAAGTACCACCCCGCACGTGATATGCAGGACACTTTTTATTTTAAAGATGGCGGATTGCTCAGAACGCATACCTCTCCGGTTCAGATACGTACAATGCTGGAAACAAAACCTCCGATCAGAATGATCGCACCGGGTACAGTTTTCAGACGTGACTATGACTTAACACATACACCTATGTTCCATCAGGTAGAAGGTCTTGTTGTCGATGACAAAGGCAAAGTGAGTTTTGCGAATCTAAAATCAATCCTGACAGATTTCCTCCAGTATATGTTTGGAGATGTTGAAGTACGTTTCAGACCTTCTTTCTTCCCATTCACCGAACCATCTGCAGAAGTGGACATCTCCTGTATCTTCTGTGAGGGAGAGGGGTGCCGTGTCTGTTCCCATACAGGCTGGCTAGAAGTACTTGGCTGTGGGATCGTTGACCCCAATGTTTTCAAAGCAGTAGGCTACGAAGATGTGAGTGGATATGCTTTTGGTTTAGGTGTAGAGCGTTTTGCAATGCTCATGCACAAAATACCGGATTTAAGATCTCTGTTTGAGGGAGATATTCGTTTGTTGGAGCAATTTAGATGATAATAACAAGAGCATGGTTAAATGAATTTATAGACTTATCTGAAGTGTCTAATGAGACATTGTATGAAACGTTTAACGCCATTGGTTTGGAAGTTGACAGTATTAAACAGGTAGAGATTCCTGCAAAAGTTGTTGTAGGAAAGATACTTTCCGTAGAAAAACATCCGGATGCAGACAAACTGAACGTCTGTCAAATAGATGTAGGAAAAGAAACGCTGCAAATTGTTTGTGGCGCTGCCAATGTTGTGGATGCTGAATATGTGGCAGTTGCCACTGTTGGTGCTGTACTTCCTGGAGATTTCAAGATCAAAGATGCAAAACTTCGCGGTGTTGACTCTGCAGGAATGGTCTGTGCTTCTTCCGAGCTTGGTCTGCCTGAGATGGGCAAAGGGATCATGATCCTTGATGAGAGTATTGGAGAGCTTGAAGTAGGTCGTGAATTTGGCAGTTATAGCAGAGTTGCAGATACGATCATAGAACTTGAATTGACAGCAAATAGAGGGGATTGCCTTTCTGTCTATGGTGTAGCAAGAGACCTTTCTGCTGGACTTAATATTGATATGAAGTCTTTTGAATATAAACAAAAAGAGAGAATGAAACTTGGTATTGCCAGAGAAGCAGCGATCCACACAGAAGGTGAGATGGATGCGGACTTGCGTTATAAGTTGGCAACGCTGAAAAACATTGATGCCAATTTCCTTTTACAGCTTCGTTTGGCAATGGTAGACGTTGAAGCAGAAGGAAAACTTTCAAAGATCATGGCTTATGTAACACACACCACCGGTGTGATCTTGCGTGCGTATGACAGTGCTGCATTTACAAACGGTGACAAAAAAGTCGTGGTGCATGTCAAAGCAAAAGAAAAAGGCTTAATGCAGGTTGAAGGGAAGGGGAAGGTACTTTCTGTTGTTGGGGTATCTCAAGATGAAGAGAGTATGGTCGCAGATGACGTACATAAAATACTTTTAGAAGCATCTTACATTAACCCGGATACACTGGTCGAAGCAGTCGCCCAAAGTAAAGAAAAAACAGATGACCTCTACTATAAAACTTCCAGAGGTTCCAATCCGGATCTTGCTTTTGGGCTTAGGTTTTTTGCTTATATCGTAGATGTCTATACAGACATTAGCTGTTATGAGGGTACTTTAAGTGTAGAAGTAGAAAGGGAAAATCATAAAATACTTGTAGATGCAAAAGAGATCTCTTCTATTGTGGGGATGGAGATAGACTCTGGGAAAATCATTACGATCTTGAAGAAACTGGATTTTGATGTCACTATCACCGGAAATCATATTATCTCTGTAGCGATACCTCTTTTCAGACACGACATAAAACATATCCAAGATATTTCAGAAGAGATTGTACGTATTGTAGGCATTAACAATATTGAAGCCAAAGCACTGGTATTTGCTGAGCAGCCAAGACTGAATGACACGACAGACAGGTATAAAGCAAAAAAATCATTTAAAAACCGTGCTGTCGGTGCAGGTTTTTATGAAAATGTCTCTTATGTATTTTCAGACAGAATGCTTTTAGAAAAGTATGGCTTTTCAACAGTAGAAGAGAAGTTGGAACTTGCCAACCCTATTGCTGAAGAGCTGAATACTTTACGTTCTACAGTACTAGTGAACCTGTTGTTGGCAGCCAAAAGAAATGTAAGTTATTCAAAAAAATCTATTCCTCTTTTTGAGATCGGTGCGATTTTTGGACCTAAAAGGGAACAGAGTGAAGTGATCTCTTTTATATTCTCTGGAAATGTTGAAGGTGAGAATATTAGCAATGCCGGGAAACCTGCTGAAATTGATTTTGCTTCTTTTACAGAGAAACTGGGTGCCGTAGTAGGTAACTTTGATCTTGTACCTTGTAGTGATGACAATGGTCTGATCCACCCTTACCAGTCTGCAAATATCCTTGTCGATGGTAAAATATGTGGATTTGTTTCCAAGTTACATCCAACGGTTCAGGAGGCGTTTGACCTTCCTGTAACCTTTGTGGCTGAACTTGATTTTGATACACTCTTACCAAAGCATATTAACGCAAAGACTATCTCGAAATTTCAGGGAGTCTATAAAGATCTCTCCGTGGTCATAGACAAATCTATGAACTATTTTGAAGTCGCAAAGGTTTTAAATGCTTTGAATCTGCCTATGTTGAAAGACAGTTATCCTGTAGATATCTATGAAGATGAGAAACTTGGAGATAAAAAATCTTTGACCGTACGTTTTTTCATTCAGTCTATGGAGCGAACGTTGGAAGATACAGACATTGAACGTGTCATGTCAGAGATCATGTCAGCACTTGAAAAAGAGTGTAAAGCAGAATTGAGATAAATATGAAAATAGAGTTAGCCTCAAGTTATGGATTTTGTTTTGGTGTCAAAAGAGCCATTAAAATTGCTGAAGAACATGTAGGGTCCAAAACCTATGGCCCTCTGATCCATAATAAAGATGAGATTAGTCGTCTTAAAGAAGGGTTCAATATTGGACTTGCAGAAAAGTTCGAAGAACTGAATGAAGATGATGCGGTGGTTATCCGTACACACGGCATACCAAAGAATGAACTTGCCAAACTTCAAGAACAGGACAATGAGATCATTGATGCGACCTGTCCTTATGTGACCACACCTCAGAACATTGTGGAAAAGATGTCTGATGAAGGATATAGTATTGTAGTCTTTGGTGATAAGAACCATCCTGAAATCAAAGGGGTGATCTCTTATGCCAAAGATCATCGTAATGCTTTTGTGGTCAACGATGAAAAAGAACTGGATGGTTTACCCATACTCTCTAAAGTTGCAGTGGTTGCACAAACGACAAGAAAACCGGAAGATTTTCTAAAAGTGGTGAATGCTTTGATACTTCAGCATAAAGAAGTAAGGGTTTTCAACACCATTTGTAATGCAACGTTTGAGAACCAGGATGCCGCAGCAGTATTGGCAAAAGATGCTGATGTCATGATCGTCATCGGGGGGAAACACTCTTCCAATACGAAACAGTTACACTCTATTTGTAAAACGTATTGTGATGACTCTTATCTGGTTGAAAATGAAAAAGAACTTGAATCTTCATGGTTTGAAGGCAAAGCACTGTGCGGCATCTCTGCAGGTGCTTCTACCCCTGACTGGGTCGTACAGAATGTAATAGATAAAATAGAAGCCTTTAAAAAGTAGACTGGTGATGCATACTCTGACATTGAAACCCATAGCTAAAATTGACGGTGAAGTGAATTTACCTGGGTCTAAAAGCCTTTCCAATAGAGCATTGCTTATTGCTGCACAGGCAGAGGGTACAACGACGATCACCAATTTGCTCAAAAGTGATGACACACGACACATGCTCACGGCACTTAAACAGCTTGGCATAGTCTACACACTTTCTGAAGATCATACGGAGTGTACCATCACAGGCAATGGCGGTCCTTTGAACTGTGAAAATTTTGAAGAACTTTTTTTAGGGAATGCAGGAACGGCAATGCGACCTTTAGCTGCGGCATTGTCTCTTGGTGAGGGGTCCTACCTGCTAACAGGTGAGCCACGCATGAAAGAGAGACCCATAGGTCATTTGGTAGATGCCTTACGTCAAGCAGGAGCGAAGATCTCTTATCTTGAAAATGAGGGCTATCCGCCTTTACAGATAGAGGCAAATGGGTTAAAGGGCGAAAATGTTGAAATAGACGGTGCCATTTCAAGCCAGTTTCTGACGGCACTTCTTATGGCTGCACCCATGGCAAAAAACGATATGAAGATCACGATCATCGGAGACTTGGTATCTAAACCCTATATTGATATTACGCTGCATATTATGAAAAGTTTTGGTGTAGATGTAGTGAACAATGACTATAAAACTTTTGAGATAAAAGGTAGGCAGACCTATGTGGCAGTGGACCGTTATATGGTGGAGGGTGATGCCTCTTCTGCTTCTTATTTTTTAGCGGCAGCAGCCATAAAAGGCGGTACTGTCAAAGTAACCGGTATAGGAAAAAATTCTGTACAGGGTGATGTTGCTTTTGTAGATGTTTTGGAAAAAATGGGTGCTAAAGTAGTATGGGAAGAGGATTCTGTGTCTGTTACAAAAGAGAGTCTGCATGCTATAGATATGGACTTTAATCATATTCCTGATGCTGCAATGACCATCGCTACGACTGCACTTTTTGTCGAGGGGTCGACCACGCTTAGAAACATCTATAATTGGCGTGTAAAAGAGACAGACAGATTGTTTGCTATGGCAACTGAATTACGTAAAGTGGGTGCGGAAGTGGAAGAAGGAGAGGATTATTTGAAGATTACTCCTCCCAAACAGCTGAAACATGCAGCCATTGATACCTATGATGACCACAGAATGGCTATGTGCTTCTCTCTTTTGGCTTTAGATCCGGTCTCAGTGACGATTAATGAACCAGAATGTACGGCGAAAACCTTTCCTACTTACTTTGAGGTTTTGGAGTCGATCTCCAAATACTAACGTTTGATCTCTTTTGATGCGTGAATACGCACCCTGGAGTTTTTTCTATAGTTCAAAACTTTATCCTAAGCATCCCCATAAATTTTTTCGGTATAATTACGCAAAATTTGTGTGTACATAAGGATAGGTATGAAGTTCGAAGATATCGAAGTAGAAGAAGTAGATTTTGAGGCGATGCTTGAGGAATCGTTTAAGAAATCAGAGTCAAGAAGTGATTTGGTTACAGGTACAGTTGTTAAAATTGATGAAAAAGACAATTTAGTTGTTGTAGATATCGGCGGGGGAAGAGATGCAAATCTTGACCTTACAGAGATCACCGATGAAGATGGTAAAGTGATGTTTGCAGTCAATGACACTATTGACGTAGTGACACTTGGTAGAGGTCGTATCTCTTACAAAGCGGCACTTGCAAGAGTAGCATTGAATGAGTTCATCGCTGAGTATGATGCAGAGCAAGAGTACATTATTGAGGGTGTAGTCACTAAGAAGAACAAAGGCGGATACGTTGTAGAAGTAGATGGTTTAGAATTCTTTATGCCACGTACACTCTCTTACCTTTCTTCTAAAACAGACCCAACAGGTAAAAAAGTAAAAGCGGTTATTGTTAAAGTGGATAAAGACAAAGGTTCAGTGGTTGTTTCCAGAAAAGAACTAATCGAAAGAGACAAAGCCAAAACAGATGAAATCGTTGGTGCACTACTTGAAAGTAAAGAGCCTGTAATCGGAACAATTAAGAAGATCACTTCTTACGGTATGTTCGTAGATGTTGGTGGTATGGACGGACTTGTTCACTACTCACAGATCTCACACAAAGGTCCAGTGAATCCTTCTAAGTATTTCCAGGAAGGTGACGAAGTAAATGTTATCGCTCTTGAGTACGATAAAAAGAAAAGACACCTTTCATTGTCGATCAAAGATGCAAACCCTGATCCTTGGGCTGATATTGATGCGATCATCGGTGTAGGTGATACCGTTACTGCTACCGTTTCAAACATAGAACCTTATGGTGTATTTGTTGACCTTGGTGAAGATCTTGAAGCATTCCTTCACGTATCTGAGATCTCTTGGGACAAAAATGTTAAACACCCTAAAGATTATTTAGAAAACAATTCTGAGATCAATGTTGAAGTGATCGAGATCGATAAAGAGGGAAGAAGAT
>FXBE01000200.1_pt1 | contig 10812 bp, 9 predicted proteins | sample 5335311 | NCBI WGS metagenome assembly FXBE01 (sample SAMEA103928390, study PRJEB20085) | sediment metagenome | biome: marine biome; feature: hydrothermal vent; material: sediment | place: Atlantic Ocean | collected 2013-08-06T02:46:56 | depth 0.05 m | reverse complement strand
GCTTTGTAATCCCCGATAACAAACGTATTACTCAAGACATATTAATCTCCTAAAAGTAGTTTTTATGTACTAGCACGGTGCCTAGTCTCTGCTTGGTGAGTTCAAAAAGCCTTTCAGTGCCGTAACGAGTTGTAACGGTCTGTAACGATGGGGTTATTTCGCGAAAAGGCGCGGAAGTGTTGCCGTTGGGGTACAATAAGGAATCAGGCCGGATCAGGCCTTTCTGTTTGGCATTATAAATATTCCGAGGTATTTCAATCATGGCCACTCCTGTCGATCCCCACCTTGCGCGTGAGGAGCAAAAATATGACCGACCGGTTGCCAGTCGCGAGTTGATTCTAGAAATTCTGGGTGAATCCCGTGGGCCGATGACGCGTAAGGCGCTGGCGGATCAATTGCAGCTTGAGGATGAAGATTTGCTCGAAGGTCTGCGCCGCAGGTTGCGCGCAATGGAGCGAGACGGACAGGTTGTACGCAATCGTCGTAACGCCTATATGCCTATCAGCGAAGCGGATCTGGTCAAGGGCAGAGTGACGGCGCATCCCGATGGCTTTGGCTTCCTGATTCCCGATGAAGGCGGTGAAGATTTATTTATGTCGCCGAAACAAATGCGCAGCTTATTGCACGGTGATCGTGCCGTTGTGCGGGTCGTTGGCGTGGATCGGCGTGGCCGCCGCGAGGGTGCGATGGTCGAGGTGCTAGAACGCGCACACCAAGAAGTCGTTGGGCGGTTCCATAAGGAACGTGGCATCGGCTTTGTAATCCCCGATAACAAACGTATTACTCAAGACATCCTGATTCCACTCGACCAGGCTGGTGACACAAAAGATGGCGATATTGTGGTGGCGGCCATTATTGAGCAACCTTCTCGGCACAGTCAGCCGATTGGTCGCATACAAGAAGTATTGGGCGAGCATATGGCGCCGGGTATGGAGATCGATATCGCAATTCGCAGCCATGAATTACCGCATATCTGGCCCCAGGCCGTGCTTGATGAAATTAGCGGTTTTGGCGAAGAAGTACCCGAAAAAGCCAAGGCCAACCGGCTAGACTTACGAAAGACGCCGCTGGTCACAATTGACGGCGCGGATGCTCGGGATTTTGATGATGCGGTTTACTGTGAGCCGCAAAAAGGCGGCTGGCGGCTCGTAGTCGCGATTGCCGATGTGTCGGCCTATGTTGAAAAAGGAACCGCATTGGACGACGAGGCCGTTGAGCGTGGTACCTCAGTGTATTTTCCCGATAACGTAATTCCGATGTTACCGGAAGTACTTTCCAACGGATTGTGCTCGATCAACCCAAATGTCGATCGACTCTGCATGGTGTGCGAAATGCATATTGATGCCAAAGGTAAGCTTAAAAGTTTCGACTTTCATGAAGGTTTGATGCGCTCACATGCGCGCCTGACCTACGATGAAGTCGCGACGATGATTGTCGATAAAGACAAAAAATCCCGTCAAACCCATGCAGCGATTGTTGAGCATCTTGATAATCTTTATAAGCTCTATCATGTGCTGAAAAACGCGCGCGGTAAACGCGGTGCGATTGATTTTGAAACCACAGAACCTGTTTTTAAGTTTGATAATCAACGCAAAATTCAAAATATTGTCGCGGCTGAACGAAACGATGCGCATAAAGTGATCGAAGAGTGCATGATCGCTGCCAATGTTTCCGCGGCGCGTTTTCTGAAGAAGAAGAAAATGCCCGCTTTACATCGCGCGCACGCAGGACCGACGGCTGAAAAAGTGCTGGGTCTAAGGGAATTCCTGGGTGAATTTGGTTTGCATTTACGTGGCGGTGCGGAACCGACTCCCAGCGATTATGGCGAGGTGATTGCCGCCATTCAGGATCGCCCCGACAAACATCTTATTCAGACCGTAATGCTGCGTTCACTTTCCCAAGCCGTTTATTCACCCGATGCAGAAACCGGCCATTTTGGCTTGGCACACAGGGATTACGCCCATTTCACTTCGCCTATTCGTCGTTATCCAGATTTGCTGGTACACCGAGGCATTCGGCATATCCTACGTGGCGGAAAACCAAAGAATTTTGCCTACGAATATGAGGCGATGGTGACGTTGGGTGAGCACAGTTCGATGTGCGAGCGCCGGGCTGATGATGCAACCCGCGATGCAGTGGATTGGCTCAAGTGTGAGTTCATGCAGGACAAAGTTGGCGAAGCGTATTCGGGCACCGTGAGCGGCGTGACTTCCTTCGGTTTGTTTTTAGAATTGGATAAGGTGTTTGTCGAAGGTTTAGTGCATATCACATCACTACCCAGTGACTACTACAGCTTTGATCCCGTAGGACATCGCCTCACTGGCAAGCGCTCCGGTCGTATCTACCGACTGGGTGATCGGGTTGATATTATTGTCGCGCGTGTCGACCTTGACGAGCGCAAGATTGATTTTGAGCCGGCTGACAAACCGCCAGAAGAAAAGAAGAAGAAAAGGCGCCGTAAACGTAAAAAATAACCAACGACTCGCTGGAATAGTTACAAAATAACCGGTTATCAATAATGCCAAAACTGGAGAAAATAATCGGCTTGCACGCCGTGGAAGCTGCGTTACGCAATGCCCCCGAACACATCGAGAGCATTTACTTTAAGAAAAGCCGTCAGGATAAACGTCTCGGAAAAATTATTGGGCTTGCTGATCGGCAAAACATCCCGATCGAACAAGTCGATGATAAGAGCTTAAACAAAAAAGCAGGTTCAAGCCATCATCAAGGCGTTCTGGCGCTTTACCGCACGGCCACTGCGCTGAGTGAGAATGATTTATTCTCCCAACTGGATGCGCTTGAAAAACCACCCTTTCTACTCGTACTCGATGGCGTTACCGATCCGCATAACTTGGGTGCCTGCCTGCGCACTGCAGATGCCGCGGGAGTCAGTGCCATTATCGCCCCCAAGGACAAGGCTGTGGGGTTGACCCCCAGTGCTCGCAAAGTCGCAAGCGGCGCTGCCGACAGCGTGTCCTTTATTCAAGTCACTAATCTTTCCCGTACACTGGATAAGTTAAAGGCTGAGGGTATCTGGCTGGTGGGAACTAGCGATGTAGCAGAAACAACACTCTACGAACAGGATCTTACCGGTCCCATCGCATTTGTGATGGGCGCAGAAGGGAAGGGCTTACGGCGGCTTACTGAGGAACGCTGTGATTATCTCGTTTCATTGCCTATGCTTGGTCAGGTTGAAAGTTTAAATATTTCTGTGGCTACCGGTGTGTGTCTGTATGAAGCCTTGCGTCAACGCAGTATGTAGGGCGGCATAAGCGCAGCGCCATCCGCCATGGATTTGGATAATCATTCGGCGGATGGCGCTATCGCTTATTCGCCCTACGTGATTCAACCATACCTATTAATCAGCACCCACACCAAGGCAATAAACTCGGCCTGATTCATCCGTGGCTCTCCCATTAAAATCAGCATAAAACGCTGTTCACCCACAAAGAGTGGCCAGGCGCCGATTCGGCTGGATCCAAAGGCATCAACGGCCGCCCATCCCTGAGTGCCTAAACCAAGATTTGCTTCCAATCGTTCTGCATGGCGGTTTTGTACGGCGATCAAGTCGGCGCTTAATGCCGATAGCATATCGGCAGTTTCTTCATTAATGCCGCAGCGGCTTAATGAAAGACCGTTCCAATCCGCTAGCATTGCTTTTCCTACTGAGGAAAGGTGGGGTAGTAAATCCTGAAGCTCTTGTCCAACCCCAAGGTTGGGTGCTGTTTGTGATTCACGGTAGCCTTGGATTAAGGAGAGCGTCTGCGCCCGGTGGAGTTGTTCAAGCGCATATTGCTGATTGTCTGCACCAAACCACTTGGCGAGGCTTTCATTGTCTACTTTAACACTGGTTTGCTCTAGCAGTAGAGACAATAGTAGTTTTCGAAGAGGCTCGTCCTCAGGGCTAGATACGGCATAAAATGCGCCTGCCGCGGTAGGTAATAAATAAAATTCTTCGACCAGTTGGTAATTAGCCATTAGTTTTTAAGCCTTGGAAAAACTGTTCAGTCTCTCGCCATTTGTTTGCACTGGCTAGCTCTCGCCCAATCATTGTGTTGCATGTCTTGAGGAAGGCCTCTCGCATCGAATGGTCTCGATAGAGCGCGAGCAGTTCCTCACAAATGTCTTCTTGGCCTGGGTCATTTTCCAATGCACCTTCTAGCAATACTTGAGCCGTGGAAGGATCCCCATGTTTTATATACTTGCGCGCAAGCGCCAGGGGCCCAGTGTTTTCGATTTCGCCGATATCCGTGCGATTAACGATCATAAGATCTTCGCCGGTGTTTCGTGACAGGCAGGAGCCAGAAATGGATGATGTAATATGTTCGGCTTTTAGTCCTGAGTCGATATGCTCAGAAAGAAAACTTAACTGCTTTTTTGAGAGTAGGTTTTTGGTTTTTTCTAGCAGGTTTTCGCGTAATCCGCGGCCTCCTGGGCCGAGGATCAAGCAAAGGTCAATGAGTGCACCATAGGTGGCGTCAGCATCTCTTTTCGCATGGTGTAATAGCGTGCGCTGGACATGCGAGAGTAAGTTGCGTGGGTTTCTGTGAATTTTCTTTTCAAGAAAATCAGGATAGTGGGCCAGCCATCCAGAGACTTGAAAGCTTGGTGTTATCTGACGTGTTTCCGGTAGAAGCCCTGGCTCAATGACGTAGTTTGCAGGTGGGTTCACCTCCGCGTCATTACTTGAGCGGTCTTCCGCACTGATTTTTACGATGAACTCTTCCATTGAGAATCACTTTTAAGAATGTTTAAAGATAGACTTAATGCGTCTTACCAGGCTGGGATTTTCTATATCCTCCAATTCATCTAGTTTATTATTAGCTGACCGGTAGAGCACGGAACGCTGGGGGGATCCGTTAGTGGTAGAGTCATCATTTTTTTTGGATGAGATCCGCTCTATTAATTGAGCTTCTTCACAAGCATTACAAAAGTTGATAACGGTTTCAATTCTTACCCCTGACTTATCGGCAATGGTTTTTAGGTTGATGGTTTCGTAGGTTTTCATGGTGCGGGAAATGGCTTCGTATTCGGGCTTTCCAGGTACGATATTATAATCTGGCTCAGATAGCAGCTGTAACTTATCTGAGAGTTGAGTGCCTTCCAATAAGCGACCTTCCGATCCGTAGAGAGTGGCCAGGAACAATAGTTGCCATAGAGGTTTAATTTGCCAATCAACAGGAGCTTCTCTTTCGCTCATTTTAGTGAGCTTTTGATTGGAGAATTCTACCGCAAGGGTGCGAAACATTTTTACTGGAAACCTGCTATTTCGAGATGATGCGTAGGTTTTTTGATCAGGATAAATGCGCACTGTAGGGAACTGATAATGGGTAATTTCGGTTGCTTGATTTTTCTCGATAGAACTTTTCAGAATACCTAAAAACCGAGTGGCTTCGTAAAACCGTCGCGCGGGTCGGTCAAGCAATAGGAGGTCTCTCTCATTCCCTTCCATCAGACCAATATGGCTAGAGTGGAAATGTTCCACGGAATGAATGGGTGACTGCTCGATTTTAGGGGTGAGTTGCTCTATTGTGGGTGCTTTGGAATTTACTTGTTCAGACTCGGTGTTTGCAGGTCTAACAATATCGTTGAGCACCGAGATTTCAGCGGCTTTAAAAAGATCGGAGATATTGACGCTGTTTTCTTCGGCATCGAAATATTCCACCTCGGTTGTGGGTTCCGGAACTAAGGTGGATTCATTTCCCATTTCGAATTCTTGAGTTGGAAGATCTTTCAGAATTCGATTAACGATGATTGAGGGCGATGCTTTGGGTGATGGTAAGGGACGAGGGATCGCCGCATGGAATCTCTTTTTGGGCTCTGAAATGGTTGGTAGGGATGGGGATACGCTTGTTTTTTTCAACTCAACTTGTAATTCTTTCAGCAAGGAAACGAGTGCGGGATAAGTGACCGGGCGTTTTAAGGAGAGTGTAGTCGCAGAAGATTGAGTGCTGTCTTTCGAGCAGGTTATAAAAAGCGCTTCTTTTTTGTGGCCTGAGGCGGCGTATTGAGTGATGGCCTCTTGGCAGCTCAGGGTATCCGTGTTGACAAGTATCGCGTCCGCTACTTCATCATCAACAACGACCCATTGTCCAATATCCATGCCCGAGGCTAGCTCCACCGATGTTTGGATAAAGGTGGTTTCAGGGATATCAAATCCGGTGATGGATAATCTCAGTGTCGCCATAAACTTAGATACAGGTCTAATCTGCTGATGTTGGATGTTAAGCAAGCTCCGAAACAAGTCATAATTGTTTTAGGCGGTTAAATATAGCCTGTAACTTTTCAGATGTTTACCATCACGATGGCTCACTTCGTAAACCTACAGACCGATTTTTCTCCACCTAGTTCTAATTCGGAGTTATTCAAAGATCCCTTATTAAAGAATTAAAGACTATTTAAGTATCGAAATTGGGATGCTATTTAGCCCAAGCTACTGAATCAATGAGCGTTACGGGCAATTAAATTCTGCCACGAGGCGGTTCATGGTTGAGAGCGTGATTTTCATACTACCATAGTGTCTGTCAGAAAATCAGCTACTAGTAGTCGTATGAATTCGCTCCATTTTCTGGAGCCTTGCCATGAATGTTGGGGCGATTCTATATTTTTGCTTAATGTGAGACACTACGGTAGATTTCTTCTCTAAACATCATTTTATAAGCAGGGCGTCGCCATGGGAAAGCAAGAGGACTATGCCTCGGTCATTCAGCAATTGCGTGAGAACGTGCCAGATATCACGGGTGTTATGATCGCGTCCGCTGATGGATTGTCGATTGGTACGGACTTCCCGGAGGCTGAGGCCGCACGTGTTGCGGCTATGGGTGCCTCAGCTGTTGGTTTGGGTAACCGGATCGCCAAGACCACAGAACTGGGTGATATGTACGATATGATGGTCGAAGGCACTAATGAACTATTGGTCATCTATATGGCAGGTCCAGGCGCAATTCTTGCCGTCAGGGCGCCGCGCAGTGCTAATCTCGGCTTGATTCGCTTGGAAGGCCCCAAGGCTGCCAAGCGAGTCGCCGAACTCGTTGTTTCCTAAGGAACGTGCATGAAATAACTTCAACACTCTAACAGGCCTTATTGTTCCAGATTGGGAGATCTCAAATCGTTGCGTAGAGTGACTCGGTAATTGCTCCTGCATTACCCTACTACACCACATCCGTGTGGTTATATGCGCCTTTTGAGATCTCCCAATCAGAAACAATCATTCTGCGTTATAGTTGTCGAAGTTATTCCAAGCACGTTCCTAAGCTGAGGTAGAAAATGGGCTCAACTTATCTGCACAAGGACAATGATCACTCATATATTTTGCTGGAAGGTTATGGCAAAGGTGAGATGGTGCCGACTAATCAGGTTTTGATCCGTGACGGCAATGAAAGCATTTTACTCGATCCGGGTGGGCATAAAGTACTCTATGATGTGATGAATGAGCTTTCTGGGTATATCCCCCTCAAAGAGTTGAAGTACTTGTTTTTCTCTCATCAGGATCCGGATATTGTCGCAGCGGCGAATGCCTGGCTGATGCTGACAGACGCCGAGGCTTTTATTCCTAAGCTTTGGACACGCTTTATTCTCCACTTCGGTATTGATGAACTTATGTTGCCGCGTATGCATGCTATTCCTGATGAGGGTATGCGAATTCCTCTTGGCAATACTGAGCTTATTTTTATACCCGCGCATTTTCTACATTCCGCCGGTAATCACCAGGTTTATGATCCACTATCTAAAACGCTGTTTTCAGGTGACCTTGGCGCTTCTATTGGGCCTCCGTATGTCGTGGTTAGTGATTTTGACGATCATATACAATACATGGATGGTTTCCAGCGGCGCTATATGCCCTCCCGCCGCGCCAATCAATACTGGGCGAAAATGGTGAGAAATCTGGAGATTGAACGTATCGTCCCCCAACACGGTGCGATTTTCCCGGACCCTGAAAGTTCTCAACGTCTTATTGATTGGGTTGAACGGTCACCGGGTGCTGTGGAGGTTATGGAGGGGGTTTACCAGGTGCCTCCGGCGATCTCTTAAGAAGGTGCTCTAGCCACCGTTTTAAGGCTGAAAATAGAGGAGTGGTTAGCGCAAAGTATAAAACTGAAAGGGTGCCATTATGATGCCTTTAGGCGTGTGTAATAGCACACGTGCTTCCCAATCCATTTTGCGTCGTACACAAACCGGCAGGGTTGCTTCTCCCGCAAACTGGCCTGCTTTGATCTTTTTTAGGGCAGGACGGTTATATCCCATATTCATACCGACCCCAACGAAGTCAACTTCCACGGTTGAGACATCCACCTCCTTGGTTGTCACTTGCAGCTGCAAGGGTTTTAACAAAGGGATGGCATGGGGTTCTATGGTGAGACTAACGGAGCCACCTTGCGGGAGATTGGTGCGGCAGCCTCCAGCGTGAAGATCACAGTTGCTATCGACTGGCAGGGTTGCGATAACCTGGGGTTCGAAAACTCCCTTGAAATTGAAATAGATGGATAAGCCCAGCGTCAAGGCAAGCAAAGCGCCAGCCGCCCAGAAGAGGCCATTCGACCTTTTATTATCGAGGGTTTTAGTGCGATCTTCGGTCATTATTTTTCGGGTAGAACCCCGTTATCAAGGTTGATTAGTAGCTTCATCGTAACATCCTTGAATCTGATTATTTGTTTACCTTGATGGTCCTTCACGAATTCTTCGGCGTCTTCTTGAGTTTCCAAGGGGATGAGTTCATGTCCCATGGGTCCCAGTGTGTCTGAACCGACCACGTAAAAGGCCTCATGCGCATCAATGCGCGTCAAGCCATAATATTCGGTTACGCCGATAGAGGCGATATTCTTGGCTTCGTGTCCGGGCGCCCATTTGGGTAAATCCAGTAGGTATTTGAAAAGATCCTTGGCGCCATCAAAGTGATGGGTATGGCCGCTTTTGTATAGTGCGGTTGCGATCCATTCTGGGTATTTGGCGACAAACATTCCGCACACAGGACAGGTGTCCTTGGGGCCGGGGTCGGGAACCGCTACCGGTGCGGCGACTGATGCTGCTGATGACAGTGCGCAAAGCAAGCATAAAGAGATGAGTAGTTTCATAAGGGTTCTGCTTTAAACTAAAGGGTATACGTATAAAAAGATTGCACCACGAAGCACCCGGTGCTCGCGAAGGGATTATTATATTAATTGACTTCGCGGGCTTCGTGGTGGGATAGGATTTTTCAAAATCAAATGCTGGCTACTGTTGCTTCGCTTTCATTTTTTCCATTATCTTTTTACGTCGTTCGCTGCGGCGCTTGCGGGTTAGTACGGTATCCTCAGCCATACCGACATAGGCAGCGGTCAGAGCCTCATCAAAATTGCCCAATACTGTTGTTTTGTAAAGAAAGACATTACTGGGATAAATGCAGGGGTGGGGATACCAGCGAGCCACTGGGAAAATGCTCAATCGCCATCGGGTGGTCCTGAAAGGCGGTGTGTAGATCTGTCTGAGACAGGTGACGCGTGTAGCGAGCCTCAGTAAACAAGGCAAGGTCCGATAATTCAAGCTCAGAGACCATGTGCCGCTTATTATCCAATACCGAAGAAGCGGCCTCAAGGCCATGATTTGCATCTATAAACGTCAAAATGGATAACAGGGTCAATAAGCCAAAGAAGGTAAGGATTGTAGTTATTTTTCTCATGAAGTCATCTGAATAGAGTCGCTGCTCGGTAGTCGATTCTTGCCTTAGCGATACTTGAGTGCATTGACATATATCAAATTATCAAGCCCTGACCATAGCTGTCCTTTATTACCTCAAAAACATGTGTTATATGGCCCAATACCCGCTGATAAATCATAGTGCGACAGGAAAAACTAAAGAGTTAGGAAAGATGCAAGAACTTATATGTGTGAAAGTAAGTGTTTGAACCATTATCCAATGCTGTGTTAACGTAACCGAGTCCAGGAAGGACGTTTTCAATTTTCAGTTAAATAGGATCATGGCCAGGGAGGTAATGATCGCTGCTCTGTATTTCAAATCCAGTCCTTCGCTGATTCGAATTCGCATATCTTTGCGGACTAACCATTGCTTCGAATAAAATTAGAGTGAGGGAGTGCGCTAAATGATTTTAGCCAAATATATATTGACGTGTTTGATGTTCATTGTCTCGTCGAGCGTGTTTGCTTTGGATTACGAGTTGCCTGATGACGAGTGGCGATTAATCTCCTTGCCCGCGGCACCACCTGAAAATGCTAACACAGTAGAAGCTATTATCAGTGATGATATATTCGCCGTCGATGCGAGTGCAGCCTACGGTGAAAAATGGGCTCTATTTTCGTATAATCGCACGCTAAATAAATATGAAAAACTGACGTTCAACGGCGTTCTTGAGCAAGGGCAAGGCTATTGGATAATCCAGAAAACCGGTCAGGCTGTCACCCTAGATTTACCTGTTAACAGTGTCGATACTGCCAGTAATTTTGACGTCAATTTGACCCCAGTACAAGGGGATAAAACACTCCAGTGGAACCTTATAGGTAATCCGTTTGCAACCTCTAAGAAACTCAGTGATTTTTCTGTAAAAACAAATACGGGCGCCTGTTCTGATTCGACGTGTAGCCTCGATAGAGCGGAGACTGAAAAGATTGTTCACAATGTTGTATGGAGCTACTCCGGATCTAACTATAAGTCGATTGAGAATGGTCAGGCGTTAAATGCTTGGGAAGGATTTTGGGCGGTATCGCTAGATAATTCGAAAGGTTTAACTAAACTGTCGCTTGTATCCAATGATACAGAAGGCCCTGAGCACAAAGTACACACAAAAGAAGAAGCATCAGCCTTCCTATCCCGCGCCACCT
>FXBE01000199.1_pt1 | contig 10835 bp, 5 predicted proteins | sample 5335311 | NCBI WGS metagenome assembly FXBE01 (sample SAMEA103928390, study PRJEB20085) | sediment metagenome | biome: marine biome; feature: hydrothermal vent; material: sediment | place: Atlantic Ocean | collected 2013-08-06T02:46:56 | depth 0.05 m | reverse complement strand
ATTATGCGTAAGGTACACATACCGGACGGAAGAGTGAAAATACTTTTTCAGGGATTGGCGCGTGGTGAGATTGTCGATCCGGTACAGGGTGATTTTAATCGGGCGGTCATTGACATTGTCGAACTACAGAGTTATGACAGTCTCAAAGTAGATGCACTCATGGGCATACTGCGTGACAAGATAAAACTCCTCTCTTCTCTGAACAGCCATTTCCCTGCTGACCTTGTACGTACCATCGAAGAGAATGACGAACCCAACCGTATTGCCGACCTGGTCTCTTCTATGCTCAAACTTGATAAAGAAGTCGCTTATGCACTGTATATAGAATCGGACATTGAAAAGCGCCTTTTGGAACTTATAGATGTGGTGACTTCTGAAATGGAAGCAGCCAAGGTGCAAAGAGAGATACGCACCAAGGTACACTCCAAAATAGAGCAGACCAATAAAGAGTATTTTCTTAAAGAGCAGCTCAAAGAGATACAGCAGGAGCTGGGGATGGATACCCAGCGTGAAGAGGAAATAGCAGGATTCAGAGAGAAGGTAAAAGCACTCAAACCGCATATGGACGAAGATGCCTATAGAGAAGTCAGCAAGCAGATGGACCGTTTTGCACGTATGCATCCTGAGAGTGCAGAGGCACAGACCGTACAGTCTTACCTGGAGTGGGTGCTGGAACTTCCTTTTGGCAAACTCAACAAAAAGAACCTTTCGGTACATGATGTCTCCGAAGAGTTGGACAAAGACCATTATTCGCTTGAGAAACCAAAGGAGCGCATCGTAGAGTTTTTTTCTGTGCGGGAACTGGCGATGCTCAGAGGTATGAAAGCCAAAGAGACAGGCGGGGTCATTTTATGTTTTGCGGGACCTCCTGGTGTGGGAAAAACCTCATTGGCAAACTCCATCGCAACGGCACTGGGCAGACCGCTGGTGCGCATGGCGCTGGGCGGGCTGGAAGATGTCAATGAACTCCGGGGACACAGAAGAACCTATGTGGGTGCTATGCCAGGACGTTTGGTACAGGGGCTGATAGAGGCCAAAAGTATGGACCCTGTCATTGTACTCGATGAGATAGACAAAGTAGGGCGCAGTATGCGGGGTGACCCGACAGCTGCACTGCTTGAGATACTCGACCCGGAACAGAACAGCAAATACCGTGACTATTACCTGAACTTCAACATCGATCTGAGTAAAGCGATCTTCATTGCCACGGCCAATGATGTAGGACGCATACCTGCAGCGCTTCGTGATCGTATGGAATTCATAGGACTCAACTCTTATACTCCCAAAGAGAAACTGGAGATCGCAAAACGCTACCTCATACCTCAGGAGTTGAAAAAACATGCTCTGAGAAAACGTGAATTTTCCATCTCGGACAAAGCCCTGAAGATACTCATAGATGAATATACCAGGGAAGCAGGAGTTCGTAACCTGCGCCGGCGTATTGCATCTCTGATGAGAAAGGCTGCCAGAAAACTCTTAGAAGACAGCAGTAAAGACATCATACGCGTGAATAGGAAAAACCTTACAAAATATGTGGACAAAAAAGTCTTTGAAATATCGCTGGTCGATGCCAAACCACAGGTCGGTGTGGTCAGTGGACTTGCCTGGACAGCCGTCGGTGGTGATGTACTGACCATTGAAGCCATCAAGATAAAGGGAAAAGGTATACTGCAGCTTACCGGAAGTCTGGGCGAAGTAATGAAAGAGTCTGTACGCATCGCCCATTCGGTCGTGAAGATACTCATAGACCAGAAGAAACTTTCTATTCCCAATGACATCATACCCAAGAGCATCAAAGAACGTGAAGAGAATGTCACTGTGGATGCTTCGGAAGTCTATAAGCGTTACGACCTGCATATACATGTACCCGAAGGGGCAACCCCCAAAGACGGTCCCAGTGCCGGTATCACCATGGTGACTGCTATCGCTTCCATTTTAAGTAACCAAAAGGTAGACAACAAAGTCGCCATGACGGGAGAAGTGACCCTGACGGGGAAAGTACTGCCTATAGGCGGTTTAAAAGAAAAACTCATCGCTGCCTACAAAGCAGGAGTGACCAAAGCACTCATACCGGTGAAAAACTATGAGCGTGATCTGGAAGATATACCGGATGAGGTGAAAGAGAATATTCAATTAATTGGGGTGGCAACCGTTGATGAAGTCTTAAAAGAAGTGTTTGTTTAGGACTCCTCAATATCCTCTCTGATCAATATTTTTCTGCCATCTTTATGATCTTCTCTGTGTTTCAACGTATTCAACGAGTTGTGTTTTGTCCAGAGTCCCTGTGAGTATGGCAATAGCGTTATATTTAGATCTTAATTTATCATCGATGTAAATAGCATCGGTGATCAATACATCGTAAGCATTGCTGAAGAGTGTTTCATCCAATGTGCTTGCATCTTCCAAAATATCATATGCATAACCCAGATTGTCGAGGATCTTTTTCAAGATATTTTTTTCAATAAGATATTGTTTCGCTATCAGGATCTTTTTTTCTCTTTGCATACGTGCTTCAATAGGATCAACAGGCGTCTCGATCGCTTCATCACTGAGTGAACCTTCAAGTTCTATTGGAGCGTTGTCTGTCTCTGGGATGGGCGTATCTTTCTGCGTCTTATCAAGTGTAATGGCTTCGTCACCATTGACACATTTGTCTGCAAGAAATTTATTTAAAATATAGCAAAGCGCTTCTGTCTCAATAGGTTTGGTGATATACTCACTCATTCCCTCTTTTATGAAACGTTCTCTGTCACCTTTGAGTGCATTGGCGGTTAAGGCAATAATAGGAACATGTGCGACCTCTTCATCCTCTTCATAGTCCAAGATCTCATGTGTAGACTCGATCCCGTCCATGATAGGCATTTGGATATCCATGAAAATGAGATCATAGTCGTTGCTTTTTCTCTTTTCGAAGGCTTCAAGACCATTGTCTGAAAAATCAACATCAACACCGTGTTCTTCCAAGAGGCGTCCCATAAGTTTTTGGTTAATACGGTTGTCTTCTGCAACAAGGACTTTGGCATTGTAGTTGTGAAAAACACGCTCTGTACTCTCTTCGATGGTTTCCGTATCGATCTGTGCAAGTTTGGTGAGCATATTTTTGAGTTTTGTAACAGTGACCGGCTTATAAATAACATTTTCTTGAGGTATTTCAAGGTCTTCAATAAGCTTTCTGCTTGTCACATTGGCAATTGCGACCACACTTTCTTTCGGGAGGTGTGTGACAGCTTCAAGTATATTGCTTGGTGCATGGTCAATGTCAAGCCAGTAAGAGTCACACTCATGTTCACGGTTAAGTATACGCAACTGGTCGACTGTATTGAAACGTTCTGTTTTGAGCTTGAAGTTTTCAAGATAGCTCTCGACATAGTTATTTAGAGTGAAAGTAGTATCGGGAATATATTTTCCTAAAGTCAGATCAGCAAAAAGTGAAACATAGTCTGCTTCTACAGAGGGAATACCCGCAAGAGGGATAGTAAAATAAAATCTTGTACCTTCATTTTCTGTACTCTCAAGATGCAGCTGCCCACCCATAAGTTCAACAAACTTTTTGCTAATGGTAAGACCAAGTCCCGTACCTCCAAACTTACGTGTTACCGAGACATCTGCCTGGGAAAAGGCTTCGAAAATGCGAGACTGCTGCTCTTTGGTCATACCAATACCATTGTCTTCTACAGAAAAGTTGATAAGGTTGCCGTCAGATTCTTTTGCCTGTCTGATCTCAAGGTTGATCTCTCCGTTCTTGTCAGTAAACTTGATGGCATTGGAGAGTAGGTTGATGAGTATCTCTTTCAGCTTGGTTGGATCACCTTTAAGTTTTTTGCTTATCGTCGGATCCATAAAGAAGTTGAGGTCAATGTTTTTTTCTGCCGCAGTGACCGCATAGGTTTCTATGGCAGATTCAAACTCTTCTGCTGCATCGAAGACGATACTCTCGATCTCGATCTTGTTGTTTTCAATCTTGGAGAGGTCAAGAATATGGTTAATAATATTCAGAAGGTTTGCAGAACTTTTTTCAATGATGGAGACAAATTCACCCTGCTCATCGCTCAGGTTCGTTCCTTTGAGGATCTCTGTAAATCCTACAATACCGTTCAGCGGTGTACGTATCTCATGTGACATATTGGCAAGGAAAAGAGACTTGGCATCATTGGCTTTCAATGCAGCCTTTTTGTCATCTTTTGCAGTGTCAATCAAGGTTTCGAGGAACTTGTAGGCATCTTTCGTACCCTTATGTGTATCGAGCTGAATATTCTCGATATGTGCTGTATCGGAATCGAGATAACTCTCATCGTTCTTCATGTCGTTGACCGCTTTGTTCAGAAGGTCCTCAAGCTCTTCAATGTTTCTTGTAATATCACGTGTTGTGTGGAAGCCCAGGTATGCCAGTACAAAAGCGAGCAGGAAAATAATAGAAGCAATGACAAAGAGCATTAGCTGCTGCTTCAGGTAAGCATCGGAAACATCCCAAAGTTTATGGGCAACGGTTACTTCACCTTTGGAGAGCAGAGATATTTTTTTGGTTTGAAGCATAAACCAATCGAGAGCTTCGTCTGCGTAGTCTCCGTTGTCGACATCGGTTTGAATACCGGATGAAGTTTCACCCAAGTCTTGGAGAAGTGCTTTGGCTTTTGGTGTATTAAAAATATTTTTAAGTTCTGTACGTAAGGCTTGGTCACGTACCTGGTTAAGGTCAAAAGCATTGGCTTTTGTCTGGAAGTTTGTCCACAAGATCATATTATCGAAGGTCATAGACTTTTTCTGAAGCATATAGTAAGAAACAAAGTCTCTTTCCCGTCCGGCATTTTCTTTCGCAATAGTGAGTTGTAGTAAAGAAGAAATTAATGATGAAATCTCCGTGTTCATCGCAAAGTCACTGATGTCGGTTATATTGTTCAGCAGGTGAGTAGTAAGTTTTTGTGTATATCGGTAGGAAAAGATCTTGTTAAAAGACTCTTTTTGCGTATCTACATCCTGTCTGATGGTCTTAATATGTGCCAGCGCATTGTTGAGTGCCGTATATTTGGCATCGGGGATGTAATCTTCTTCACCAAGGAGGTGCATCAACGGTGGAAAAAGTGCAATGTTTTTATAGACAAGGTGTTGTTTCTGTATCTGTAATACCAAGTCTGTCTGTTTGCGCTGCTTTGCAAGCTGTGATGAAAACTCTTTTCTGTTACTACCAAGGTAGAGGGCACTTAAACCTCTCTCCTCTCCCACTTGTGTTAGGCTGTCGTTGAGGTAGACATTGTTTTTGAGCATGGTTTGCAGTGCATTTGCTTTTTCATAATTTACATAAGAGGTAATGAAAAAATAACCCGATAGTAAGATAAGAATTAAGATCGGCGCGACACCGACCGTTTTAAGTCTGTTACGAATTGTCATTTTTTATTTTCCTTCTTGTTTTAGTTTGGTCTGTGTTTCAAAAGAGAGAAAATGAGCCCAGTATCTTTTGATGAGATCTTCAAGTTCATCACTGTTTTCACAAAATTGAATGTCATAAAGTGTGTCAGCCAATGGCGTGATACGCAGGTTACTGGAAGTTCCTTTGAGCAAGTGTCCGATCTTCTGAACGGTAGCAAGATCCCCTCTTCTGTAGGCTTCAAGCATTTTTTCTGTTTCTGTATGTGCCAAGTCTATGAAATCACTGATGAACTCTTCTATGAGCTCGACAGGAAGACTCAACTCTTTGGCAGCAGCTTCAGCCTGAAAGTCAAAGTGAATGGGTTTCACCTGACTGAGGTCAATATCGCCAAAGCCTTTTTCTGGATCGGCAGGGGGCTCTTCCCTCGTCTCTTTAACTGTGTTGGAGGCTTTTTCACTGTGGCTGCTTACAAGACGTGCCAATGTAGTGTAAAGGGTCTGAATATGTTTGCCGGAGAGTGATGCTTGACCGTTCTGCACATCGTCAATACACATAGTGATGACGGGAAGATGCAGTACATGAGAGAGATGGGAAAGTGTGTTGATCGCTTGTGTTCTCTGAAGATCATTCTCTGCATTCAGATCTTTTTCCAGTGTGAAGGCAGTATCAATATACTCTTTGAGGAAACGCTCATAATCTTCAACAGAGATCCCGATCTTCGCACTGATATGTTCCATATCTATGTTAATGGGTGCATCATCCTGTTCTATCAGTGTGAGGGGTGCATCATCCTCTTCCTGCTGCTTCTCTTCCGCTTCACTGGTCGTTTCTGAAGTTGTTTCGCTCTCCAGATATTGATTTTCCTGAAGTAACAGAGGATCTTCTTCTTGATGTTCAATCGTTTCGCTCTCTTCAAGCAGTTCTATCTTTCCCATGAGTTCGCTCTTTCCCATGAGTTCGCTCTTTTCCATGAATTCGCTTTCCTCCTGGGATTCTGAGACTTCATCGTCGATGAGTGAGAGAGGATGTTCTACTGTATGGTGCAGCTCTATAAGCACCATATCTCCCAAGATACCAAGAAGAGGATGACGTGTGCAGCTGTAGGCTGTTTCCGTACCGTTTACGCTGATCTCCAGGCTGTCAGCGGAAAGAGGGGTAAAAATAATATTGTCTTTAGCAATGTTTTGATGCAGTGCATCGATAGTAGAGAGAGACAATAATTCAAGCAGACTACTGTCTGCAGCGATAATGTGATCGGATTGGCTAACAATATAGTACATGTAGGTTGCGCTCCTTAAGGTGTTTCGCACGGGTTCTTTTAAAGTATGTGTGATTTTCAGAGTTATAGATATGGGTGATCGATACTTTTATATAATTTAATAAAACTTTATAATAATTAAACTAAGAATAGAATGAATTTATATTGTTTAGAGGAAAAAATATTAAAATTACTTATTTAAGGAACTATTTTTTTATAATAGCTGCAATTTTTCTATTGCTGACCGCAGTCAGTTCTTCTTCACTGGCGGCCTCTATGGCTTCAAATGTACCAAAATAATCGATCAGTTTTTTCACCGTGGCTTTACCGATACCTTTTTTGTTGAGCAGTGAGATCTGTGTGTCTTCTTTACGTTTTCTGTTTTGATGATAGGTAATAGCATAACGGTGGGCTTCGTCCCTTTGTCTCTGGACCCAGTGCAGACGTGCATCGTTCGCTTTAAGTTCTATGATGCCCTGGGCGGTATAGATGAGGTCTTTGGCAGCCCCTTTTGCCCTGTGGGCTTTGGCATCGAGTTTCTCTTTGGCAATGGCAATGACATCGAGATTGATCTGTGCTGCTTTGAGCAGAGAACGTGCGAGGTTGAGGTTGGCTTGTCCTCCGTCAAGTATCCAGAGGTCGGGGGCAGGCTCTTTGGTAAAGGCTTCAATACGCCGGCTTAACATTTCATTCATCTGTCCATACTCATCTTTGGCTTTGAGGATGTAACGTCTGTAACTCATTTTTTCCCAGGCACCTTCATTCCAAACTACCTGCCCTCCGACTGTTGCCACTCCCATCATATGGGAGTTGTCAAAGGTTTCACTGCGGTAGGGAATGGAGGAGAGGTCAAAAAGATCCGCGATCTTCTGTTCCATGAGAGTATCGGATTTTGTCTTGCGTAATAATTCTTCACAATTTTTCATTGCAAGGGAGATGAGTTTGGCTTTAGGACCGATCTTGGGGGTGACGATCTCGATCTTTTTTGAAAAACGTGTACTGAGTGTTCGGGAGATCTGTGCCGCATCTTCAAAAGGGTGTGCGGTCAGGATCTGCTGAGCCATATGCGGTGTATCAACGGTATAGAACTCGAGCAGGGCTTGGGTATAGGCTTCATTTTCATCGAAGATATGTGTATGTCTAAAGTAGCTGTGGGCAGAAGAGATGATCTTCCCCTCGCGCATAAAAAGTTTGACAATGACCCCGCGCTCATCTCCGTTCAGAATGGCAAATATATCGAGATCAAGGGTATTGGCAAGGTCAAGATTGGAGCTGATGGTCAAGGTGCTGATGGCTTCTATATTGTCTCTAAGCGCAGCAGCCTCTTCGTAGCGTTCCTGTTCGGCCAGCTTCATCATTCTGGTTTGCAGTGTTTGAAGGAGTGCTTTGCGTTTGACAATGGCGTGTTTGGCTTCTGTGACCATCAGCGCATACTCTTGCGGTGTGACCTTCCCTTCACAGGGTGCAAGACATTTGTCGATCTGGTAGAATAAGCAGGCTTTTCCTTCACTGAGACAGGACTTTTTCTGTACCAGAGGATACACTTCATACAGTGTGTCGAGCAGGGCTTTTCCTCCTGTGGGGAAAGGACCGTAGTAGCTAATGTTTTTTCCTTTGACCACTTTTCGGGTAAGTTCAAAACGGGGATAAGGAAGTGATTCGTCAATGTAAATGTAGGGGTAGGTTTTGTCATCTCTTAAAAGGATGTTGTATTTTGGTTTGAGCTGTTTGATGAGCGAGTTTTCCAGAATGAGTGCATCTTCTTCACTCTCTACCAGTATATATTGCAATGTGTCTGCTTCAAGAAGCATTTTAAGTATACGTGGACTTTGTGACGGATTGGGTGTAAATTCGGGAAGATAGCGCCAGTAGCTCTTGACACGATTTTTAAGGTTTTTGGCTTTTCCTACGTAGAGCAGTCTCTCTTGCGCATCAAAATACTGGTAGACACCCGGAGAGGCAGGAAGGTTTTGAATGGTTTTTTTCATGACTGCTGTGCTTGAATATTTTTTTTGATACTCTCCTGTATCTTTGAAAAATCCTCTTTTAAGACGTCATTTTCCGTTTGAACAGAAAATTCTGCAGACGAGAGCTCCGCATAATAGGGAACAGTCGATATCTCTTTCTCCTCTTGCACTACCGATCGGTACTTGCTGTGGAAGACGACAAGCTTCTCTGCCTGCATCATTTCACAGCTTTTATCCAGGCTGCTGAGTTGTTTTAATAGAGATATTAATAAATCTCTATTATAATTAAGCTCCATTTTAAAGCCCGGATGGGTGACAGCAACAAAGAGTGTTTCGTTTTTGATGTAAACGAAAGCTACGGCTTTCTGCCATTTTGCACCAAGAAGTGAGATGTATTTTTTGTAACATCCCTCCTGCTTTAAAACTTTAAATTGAGGTTGACTAGTAAGATGAGACAGAATCATAGACGCTTTTTTCATGGACTTATTATAGCATCTGTTTGCTGTATGGCAGTGGCCGGATGTGGGCATAAGACAGCACCGGTTTATGTACCGGACGATACAAACATAACGAGTAAAGGATAGAGCACTTGGAAAAATATGACGTATTGATCATTGGTGCAGGGATCGCAGGCTTGTATGCGGCAATGCAGTTGCCCGCGTCTAAAAAGGTCTTGGTTGTCTGTAAAGACATCCCCTGGGAGTGTAATACCTTTTATGCTCAGGGCGGTATGACAACGGCACTCAATGAAGCAGATGTACCGCTTCATGTTTCAGACACGATGGCTGCGGGTGCTTACCACAACAACAAAGAGGCTGTGGAAATTTTGTCACAAACTTCTTTGGAAACTACGGCAGATATTATAAAAAAAGGTATGGCTTTCGATAAAGATGAAGAGGGGCATATTCTTTACACCAAAGAAGCGGCACACTCTGTAGCGCGGATCATGCATGCAGGTGGTGATGCTACGGGTCGTTATATGCACTATTTTATGATGGTGCAGAACAAACATCAGTTGCAGAAAAATACTTTGGTCTATGATCTTTTGATCGAAGACGGCAGATGTTACGGCGTTAAAGCGACGGTCAATTATGAACCGACAACCATCTATGCCGATGATGTGATCATCGCATCGGGAGGGGTGGGCTCACTTTATGCACTCAATACCAATTCGCGTACGGTCTCTGCCGATATTCACGGTATTTGTGTTGAAAAAGGTATAGAACTTGCCGATATGGAGTTCATGCAGTTCCACCCGACGGTGTTTGTCGATACCCCTTACGCCAGAAAACTTCTTTTGACGGAAGCACTTCGGGGTGAAGGGGCGCATGTGGTCGATGAAGAGGGAAGACGTTTCCTTTTTGACTATGATGCACGGGGTGAGTTGGCAAGCAGAGATATTGTTTCACGCGGTATTTTTAAACATAAACGTTTGACGGGACAGCAGGTCTATCTGGACTTTTCCATGTTTGAAGAGAAGTGGTTTGAGCAGCGTTTTCCAAACATAACCCGTACATTTGGCACGCTGGGCTATCATTTTCCTAAAGACAAAGTACCCATATCTCCGGCATTTCATTATGCCAATGGAGGCATTAAATGTGATACAAATGGTGTGATACCCGGAATGGAAGGGCTTTATGTCATTGGTGAAGCGGCAAGAACCGGAGTGCACGGTGCGAACAGACTCGCTTCCAATTCACTTTTGGAAGGTGTGGTCTTTGCCAAAAGAGCGGTAGACCACCTTTTAGGCAAGGCACAACAAGCCGTCAAAACACCTGCTTTTGAGAAGGATTATGGTAATATTCTGCACAAAGAAAATGACAAGATCTACAAACAAAAACTGCGTCAGGTGATGTGGGATGACATAGGTATTGTGAGAACAACAGAAGGTTTACATGAAGCAAAAAACCTTATTTATGATATGAAAAATCATGAAATAGGCAGATTGCTCGAACTACGCCTTAACACAGCTTCAGCCATAGTAGAAGCCGCGTTGGCGCGTACAGAGTCTCTGGGCTCACACTACATGGAAAATAATTAAACAAGGATCAAAATGCACGAACAGTTAAATTTGACAATGACATGGGTGGGATTGCTCTCTTTGGTGATCTTCGTAGTAGGGTACTATTTTATTGCAACAGAAGATAAATACCACATAAACAAAGCAAAACCGGCACTGCTTACAGGTACCGGTATTTTTATGCTTATCGGTGTTTATTTTGCGATGAACGGATTGGACGGACAC